>Ga0180433_10002045_pt1 | contig 32354 bp, 19 predicted proteins | sample SS_ome_8_FD_132980 | JGI IMG/M metagenome (GOLD analysis project Ga0180433, IMG submission 132980) | Hypersaline lake sediment archaeal communities from the Salton Sea, California, USA - SS_1_D_1 metaG | ecosystem: Environmental > Aquatic > Non-marine Saline and Alkaline > Hypersaline >...
GCCCAGAGTTGCGTTATCAGAAGCCCCATGCACGAACAACTCGGGATCAATGCCGACGGCGCGAAGATAGAAACGCTCAAGATACTAATCGCCAGTGAGCAGCAAGGGACACGCCCGGATAAATAGGATTCTCGCAGTTCGGCGTCGGCAAACAGAAAGGTCGTAAAGCTCCTCTGGTGATAGTTGACAGGCAAAGCGACGATCGGGACGCGGGAATTCCCGGCGGCGGATTTGCGTTCTACAAATCGCCCGCCCGGTTCATGCACTCCCACTGGGCACCCACAAAAGCGAAGCCCCGCCACTCGGTGAGCGGCGGGGCTGCTTTGGCTTTTTCGTCAGGTTTACCAGGCAACCCGCAGACGAGCCGACACGGTGTGTCCTGTCCGCCTTGGCCTCGTCGACGGCCTTCTCTCGCGCGGCAAGCTCCGTTTGCCGGCTGGCCTGTTGCCCGCGCCCTCGAAATCCGTTGTCATAGGGGTGGAGTCAATGTGTTCGGGACCCACTTGCCGGCTCACCCCGGAGGTGACAACAAGGCCCTTACGGTCCATGTCTTCGTTGACAAGTCGATCATCGAAGTCTTCGTCAACGGCGGCCAAGAGACAGTAGCCCGCGTGATGTACCCACCCCCGGAGGATCAAGGGATCGAGGTTTTCACTGCCGGAAAAGCTTCCGTGGACGTATGGCAAATGAACAGCATTTGGGAGAGCCAGCAATGAATATTGAAAAAAAGAAGCGACTGGTGACATGGGCACTCGCCATTGGATTGATCGGCGCTTTCGCCGCGGACTCGCGCGGCGCCTCCTCCAAGGAGCCACCCCTCAAGCTGTGGTACGATCGGCCCGCCGGAGGTTGGCACGGGCAAACGCTGCCGTTGGGCAATGGGTCGATGGGCTGCATGATCTTCGGCGGCGTCGAGAAGGAGCAGATCCAATTCAACGTCGACAGTCTCTGGACCGGCGACGAGAACATGGTCGGCAAGGAGCGAGGGGTCTCGAAGGACGCCTCCTACCTGGCGAAGGGGATGGGCTTTTATCAGAACTTCGGCAGTGTCCACATCACGATCGAGGGCCAGGGCGAGACCAAAGACTATCGGCGCGAGCTGGACCTTGCGCGCGCCGTCCACGCCGTCCGCTATGCCCGCAACGGCGCCCGCTTCACCCGCGAGACCTTTTGCAGCTACCCGGCCAAGGTTGCCGTGATGCGCTTGACGGCGAACGCCCCGGGGCGGTATTCCGGAACGATTTCCTTGAAGGACGCGCATGAGGCGAAGACCGTGGCGGAAGGCTCGCGCCTGACCGCCGCCGGGGCCTTGGACAACGGTGTGCAGTACGAATCTCAACTCCGCGTGTTTGTCGAGGGCGGCGAGGTTAAGCCGGAAGGCGGCGCTCTGCGTTTTACGGATTGCGATTCGCTCCTTCTCGTACTGGGCGCCGACACGGACTACGTGATGGACCCCGCTCGCAAGTGGAAGGGCGACCATCCCCATCGCCGGGTGTCCGAGCGGGTCCGTGGCATCGCGGTGGATGACTACCGGCGGTTGCTTGAGCAACATGTGGCCGATCACCAGTCGCTGCTCAACCGCGTCGCCCTCGACCTGGGGTCGACCGATTCCGCCCGGGCCGACCTGCCGACCGACAAGCGAATCCAGGCGTATCGCGACGGGGCCGCCGATCCCGAATTGGAGGCATTGCTTTTCCAATACGGCCGCTACCTGTTGATTGCCTGCTCGCGGCCCGGTTCGCTGCCGGCGAACCTGCAGGGCGTGTGGAACGACAGCAACACGCCCGCCTGGCATTGCGACTATCACACCAACATCAACGTACAGATGAACTACTGGCTGGCGGAGCCGGCCAACTTGGGGGAGTGTCATCTGCCGCTGTTCGATTTGTTTTCGGCGGCCGTTCCGCTGCATCGCAAGGCGTCGTTGATCCGCTTCGGCGACGTCCCCGGCTTCACCATGCAGACGGTCAACAACATCTTCGGCGGCACGGGCTGGGAGTGGAACTTGGTCGGCAGCGCCTGGATCGCCCAGCACTTCTGGGAGCACTACGCGTTCACCCGCGACCTCGGCTATCTCCGCGAGACGGCCTACCCCTACATGAAGCCGGTCGCTCTGTTTTGGGAACATCGCCTCAAGGAGTTGCCCGACGGGCAGCTCGTCGTTCGCGAGGGCTGGTCGCCGGAACATGGGCCGCGCGAGGACGGCGTCTCGCACGACCAGCAGATCGTTTGGGACCTTTTCCAGAACACGATTGAAGCGAGCAAGGCGCTGGACGTTGACGACGAAATCCGCGCCCGATTGATCGACAAACAGAAACGGCTCGTCGGTCCGCAAGTCGGGCGCTGGGGGCAACTGCAGGAGTGGATGGCGGATCGCGACGACCCGAACGACAATCACCGGCACACCTCGCATCTGTTCGCCGTGTATCCGGGGCGTCAGATCTCGCCGGCCGCCACGCCCAAATTCGCCGAGGCAGCCGCGGTGTCACTCAAGGCCCGCGGAGAAACCGGCGATGCCCGCCGTTCCTGGACGTGGCCGTGGCGCTGCGCCATTTGGGCCCGGCTGGGCAACGCCGAGATGGCCCATCACATGGTGGCCGGACTGATCCGCTACAACCTACTGCCGAACATGATCGCCACCCATCCGCCGCTCCAGTTGGACGGCAGTTTCGGCATCACAGCGGGGATGTGCGAAATGCTGTTGCAGTCGCACGCTGGAAGGATCAAACTGCTCCCGGCTCTGCCGGCCGCCTGGCCCGCCGGGTCGGTCCGCGGCTTATGCGCCCGGGGGGGATTCGTGGTCGACATCCAATGGCGGGAGCGTGAACTGATATCCGCGCGGGTGCGTTCGCAAGTGGGAGGCGAAGCCATCCTCCAATACGGCGACAGGACGATGCAACTGACCGTACATCCCGGCGAAGAGCGGCGGATCACCCCGGAAGCATTCGACACCGCGGTGCCTGAAGAAGGCACGTCGGGACCGGCCGAGTAGACCGCCCCTTCGCCGCGTTTGAGCCGACTCAACTACAATGGTTCAAGAACATCCCTTGTCAACGTGAAGGACGCCAAAACGTGAAACGACTATCGCAACAGCGGCTGCTTCGGTCGATTTTGATTGCTTCGGCTTTGCTCGGCGTGCCCGCCGGGTTGGCTGCCGCTTCGGAACCCGGCACGCGGGAAATCGTCCTCGACAAGCGCTATTTGCTCTTGCCGATTGGAACCGCCCCGAACCCGGACTACCACATGACCATCTCCGTCGGGAGGGAGAAAGTCCACGACTTCTACATTGATTTCGGCGTGGACAAGGTCGAGTGGTGGACGCACCTGGACATGTCCCGCTGGGCCGGGAAGACCGCCACGCTGACCATCAACAAGCCGGAGGAGACCGCCACGGGCTTCGAGCGAATCGAAACCGCCGACGCGCCGCGCAACCTGCACCCGCTTTACGACGAGCGCCTCCGTCCCCAGCTTCGCTTCAGCCAGACCCGCGGCTGGAGCAGCGACGCCAACGGGTTGGTCTATCACGGCGGCGAGTACCACTTCTTCTGGCAGAGCAACCCGTTCGCCTGGAAGTGGAGCAATAGTTACTGGGGTCACGCGGTCAGCAAGGACCTGCTCCACTGGGAACAGCTTCCCTACGCCCTGCGTCCCCGGGTGATGGCCAGGGACATGTGCTTCAGCGGCAGCGGCAACGTGGACGAGAAGAACACCGGCGGCTGGCAGAACGGCGACGAGAAGGTGATGGTCCTGGCCTTCACCGACACTGGCGCCGGTGAATCGCTGGCCATCAGCCGCGACCGCGGCCGCACCTGGGATGCGATTCCCGAGAACCCGGTCATCAAGCACAAGGGCCGCGACCCGAAGCTGATCTGGTACGCGTATGACGCCAAGGATACCCCGCTCAACGACCGAGCCAAGGAGCTGGGCGGTCATTGGGTGATCGTCGTCTTCGACGAGGAACGCGAACACGGCCGCAATTTCGCCTTCTACACATCGACGAACCTCAAAGACTGGGAACTACAAAGTCGATTGCTCGGTTACTTTGAATGCCCCGAACTGTTCGAACTACCGGTCGATGGCGATCCGAACAACACCCGCTGGATCGTCTACGACGTGCATGCGCAGTACGCGGTGGGCGAGTTCGACGGCAGGACGTTCACCCCCGAGCACGAGGGCCGCCGTCAACTCCACTGGCCACACTTCGTCGCCTCGCAGTGTTTCAGCCGCGCGCCGGCGGGGCGGGTTATCCAGATCGGCTGGGCGCACGCCCTCGGCGTCCCCGGGATGCCCTTCAATCAGCTCTTCTCGCTGCCCGGCGAACTGAAGTTGGTCAACACCCCCGACGGCGTCCGCATGCGGCACTGGCCGATCAGGGAAATCGAGTCGCTGCGCGGAAAGCCGCTCACGGCGGACCCCGGCGCCGTCGCGCCGGACAAGCCGCTCACGATCCCGGTCGAAGGCCAACTCTTCGACATCCTCGCCGAGGTGGAACCCAAGGGCGCCGAGCGGATCGTTCTGCAATTCGGCGGCACCAAGGTGGCCTATGACGTGAAAGAGGCGATTCTGGACAAAATGAGCCTGCCGCTCTCCGATGGCATCCTGAGGCTGCGCGTCATTTCCGACCGGCCGATCTATGAGATATGGGGCGGCGACGGCGCCGTCCACAGAACCTACTATCGCGCCGACCGGGGTGAACGATTCTCCGACGTCCGACTCATTGCCGACGGCGGTAAGGCCGGAGTCAAGTCGTTCACCGTCTATCCGATGAACTCGATTTGGAAGAAGGACATCGAGGCTGCGAAATGAAACCGTTGACGTGGAATATCGCTTCCGATCATCAAATGACGTTCTTTGCATCCTGCCTCGCGTTTTTTGGCATGGTTGCCGCGGAAGCGTCGGGCGAGGATATCGTGATTCCCGCCCACCGGCACTCCGCGCGAAGCGGGAACATCGTGCCGGAGGATGCGTCCTACAGCGGCCTGGTGGTCTGTCACGGCGGTGGCGGCATGCAGCAGTGGGACGCCGATGTCGCAAAGGCCGGGGCGCACTACATCCACTTCTGCTACGCGGCCGCCGAATCCCGGCCCGTGTCGTTGACCATCAACGAGAAACGTCAGGACGGCAACTTCCTGGCTGGAGTGACGGGCGGATGGCAGTCGGAACAGCTTGCGTGGGAAACCCTCGGTCCTTTCGACCTGAAGCAGGGAAAGAACGTCCTGCGGATCAACGCCTCGGGGTACATGCCGCACCTGGCAGGGCTTGTTATCAACAGGAGCGACAAGCAGTGGGCCCGCGAGGTGTTCGACGAGCAGTTTCCCAGCATGGAAGAGCGGATGAAGCAGATGCATTCGGCGATGGCGCCGACACGCGACCGGCTTCGCGAGATGCTCGGCGTTGACGAGATCGTCTTCATCAAGCGATTTCCCTACACGGCCAACCACTACTACACCGAGTATCTCAATACGCAATGGAAGCCCGGCGGGGGAATCTTCATCCTGTCGCTGAAGGACGGTTCGTTGCGGCAGGTCGCGAAGGAGCTTGAAGGCGGCGTCTTCGGCCGCTTCGACATCTCCTTCGACGCGAAGAAAATCGTCTTCGACTGGAAACGCTCCGTGGACGAGGGTTACCGGATCTACGAGGTCGGCGTCGACGGCGGCGGCTTGCGCCGGATCCTCGCCGCCCCCGACAATGAGGCGGAACTGGTGGCCAAGTACCGGCTCGACTACCACAACGGCACCGACGACATGCACCCCTGCTACCTGCCGGACGGCGGGATCGCCTTCGTGTCGACCCGTTGCCAGACCAGCACCCTTTGCCATGGCGGAGATGCGTTCACGACCACGAATCTCTACCGCGTAGACGCGGACGGAGGGAACCTGCGGCAGCTTAGTTTCGGCGCCCTGAGCGAGTTTACGCCCACGGTCCTGCCCGATGGCCGGATCATGTACGCCCGCTGGGAATATGTCGACAAGGGCGCGGTTGCGACCAAGTGTATCTGGGCGATGCGGCCCGACGGGACCGACTCGACGGAAATCTACGGCAACGACATCGACTTCCCCACCACCATGATCCAGGCTCGGCCGATCCCGAATGTTCCCAATCAGTACGTCTTTCTCGGTTGCCCGCACTACCCGCAAAACGCACTGGGCACGATCGTGCGCATCGACATGAACAAACCGATCCGCACGAAGGACCCGATCACTTACCTCACCCCGGAGGTCAAGCTTCTGGCGGAGGGAGGGTGGCATTTCCTTGATCCGGCATCGGGCCGCATGATCGCCGGGGGCGGCAAGGGGCCGCTTTACCGCGACCCGTGGCCGATCGACGCCGACCGTTGCCTTGTCGCCCACAAACCGCGGGGCTTCGGCAACTGCTACGAGCCGAACGGCTACGGCCTGTATTTGCTCGAAGCGCCTGGAAAGGTCGAACCGTTCTACCGCGACCCGGAGATTGCATGCTGGCAGCCGATGCCGCTGAAGCCGCGGGAGCGGCCTCCGGTCCTCCCGTCTACGACCGACCCGGACCTGGCCGAACGAAACCTGGCGCGCTGCGTGGTGACCGACGTTTACCACGGACTCGAAGGCGTCGAGCGGGGGTCGATTCGCCACATTCGCATCCTCGAACAGATCGCCCGCCCGTGGCAGGCCCGCCGCTTCGGCCGACTGAATGACGACGAATACGACCAGCAGCACGCCGTGGTCTCGAAGGACACCGCGCTGGGACTCAAGGTGCAGCACGGTGTCGTGCCGGTCGAAGCGGACGGCAGCGCACATTTCCTCGTGCCGGCCAACGCCAATGTCTTTCTACAGACGCTGGACGAGAACTACCTGGCCGTGCAGACGGAACGGACCTTCGTGAACTACATGCCTGGCGAGACCCGTTCGTGCGTCGGCTGTCACGAGACTCCCGACGACGCTCCGCCGACGGCCTTGGGAAAAACCGTGCTGGCGCTTCGGCGCGAGCCTTCCGTGCCGGGACCGCAGCCGGGCGAGAAGAGCGGCCGCCGACCGCTGCACTATCCCACCGACGTGCAACCGGTGCTGGATCGGCATTGCGTCCGGTGTCACAACGAAAAGGAGAAAGAAGGCGGCTTGGACCTTACCGGCCGAATGACGACGTTCTTCTCGGTCTCCTACGAGAACCTGCTTCGAGAGCGGCGCGGCGGCCGCCGGGACCGCCGTGATCCAGGACTGGTTCCCACGATCGGAGAGAATCACCCCAAAACCGGAAACGTCCATTACCTGCCGGCCAAGAGTCTCGGATCGCACAATAGCCTGCTGATTGCCATGCTAGCCCCAGGCAAGGTTCAACTAACCGGCGACGAGGCTCGCATGAAGCGGCTGGCAAGCCTGGTCGAATCGCACAAGGACGTGAAACTGAAACCCGAGGAGTTATTGAGAATATCGAATTGGGTCGACACGAACGCCCAGTATTACGGTTCCTACTACGGACGCCGGAACCTCAAGGACAAGGACCATCCGAACTTCCGTCCCGTGCCGACCTGGGAGTCGGCCATCGGCATCCCGCCGATGCCGGAAGACGAGCGATAGCTGGATCGCTGAAACGTCACACAACCTTAGAGCAATCACGGCGAAAACCAGGCTGTGTCCTTGCACGTCTTTCTCGACAAGTCGATCATGGAGGTCTTTGTAGCTGGGGGCGAACAGACGGTCGCGCGCGTGATGTATCCTCCACTCGAGGATCAGGGAGTTGAGGTCATCACCGCCGGCACGGTCTCGATCGATGCGTGGCAGATGAACAGTATTTGGGAGAACGCCGAATTGGGAAGCCCATGATTCACATCAAACCGTTACGTAATTCCTACCGATGGATGTTGTTGCCGGTGGCCGCGCTCGCCGGCGCGCTGCTCTTTCAAGCCGCGCCGGCCAAGGCGACGTATTGGCGGGCCAACGTCCGCGACGGGTCCGACATCGTCATGAAGGACCATCGCTGGCCGCTGGAGGATCGGGGCACCTATTATGCCTTCTGGCTGATGAGCTTCGTGCCCGAGCACCCCCGGCTGGGCAGTATGTACGGAGGGATGCATCCCGGCGGGCCGAACAGTTCGCCGGGCGTATTCATGTCCTACTGGGGCGAGGTCCGCAACGTCTACGAAGGCGAACTGTTCTACCCGCACGGTTACGGGGCAGAGGGCGCTTCGGGTGGGGTGCACGGCGAGGCCCACTTCCTCCGACCCAACGCCTGGTACCGAAACGTCAAGCGGATCTTCGCCTCCGAGCGAAACGGGCAGCAGCGTACCTGGGTCGGATGGTGGATCAAGGACGTCGCAAAGGACCGCTGGTACACTCACAGCATCGTGGAACTTCCCGTGGAGGCGACCGGGTTCAAGGTGGGCAGTTCCGGGTTCGTGGAAGCGTTGGGCCCACCCACCGTCCATCGCGCCTTCGAACGCCGCCTGGGCTACTGCCGCAAAGATGGCCAGTGGCATAAGGCCGATACGGTTAGCAGTCACGGCTGGAAATTCTTCAAGCTGATCGACGGCGGCACCGTGCTCCGTTACGATCGGGCGGAGAAGGATGATCCGAGCGTGCAAACGAGGAAGGAGTTTGTCACCCGGCAGCCGGATAACCCGCCGCTCGATCCGCCGGGCGTTGCCGAGGCGTCGGCATTGGGCTTCGGCAATCAGGTGGCCGTAAGCTGGCAGATCCCTCTCGGTGCGTCACCCCAACTCGGCTACCAGCTCGAGGTGTTCGACCGGCCCGGTGCCGACGGCGAGCCGATGGCCGTGTTCGCGGAGTCGGTGCCCTATGTGCGGGCGAAACGGCTCGACACGCCCCGTCCACCCCGGAGCGTACGGCTGACGATCACCGACATCTTCGACCAGACCACCGCCAGAATCGTGCCGGTCGCCTCGCAGCAGCCTTGGCCGGCCGCGCAGGCCGATCGCACGCGGCCGGGCTTGGCGTATGTCTACTTTGAAGCGCCCAGCGGCGCCGACTGGACGCGGCTACCCGACTTCTCCGCGCTGATGCCCGTACGCCAGGGCCACGTCGCGGCCCTGGACGATTCGATCCGTGGCCAACGCGAGCGGCTCTACGCGCAGCGCTACACCGGCTACCTGCGTGCACCGGCCGACGGGCTCTACGTATTGACGGTGCGGACCTGCGACGGCAGCCGGCTGCGGCTGGACGGGCAGGCCGTGGCCGAGCACGACGGCCTGCACGGGCGCAGCGCCCGGCAGTATCCGCTGGCCTTGCAGGCCGGGCTGCACCCGTTTGAGATGGAGTATTTCTACGGCGCCGGGCGGGGGCATCACGGTAACCTGCCCGACCTCCTCGCGGTGAGCTGGGAGGGGCCCGGTATTGCTGCCCGTCGGCTGGGGCGGGATGACTTCCGCTGCACCACCGTCGCCGATCTGCCCCAGGTGACGCTGGCCCTGGGTGGCGAGACCACCGGCGACGGGGTGGTGGAAGATAATCTCGTCTCGATCCACGCAACTCTTAACCGGTGCGGGCATCAACCCGAACGGCTGCAAATTTACGCCGGACAACGGCTCCTGGAGACCATCGAGGGCGACGCGCTCGCCGGCCGCGAAGAAGTGTCCGTCGAAGAACTCTTCCCGGCCGGCGAAAATCGCATCTGGGCACGGCTCTGGTACGACGACGACCACTCCATCGACGCGGAAAACGTGCTGGAGTTCGCCACGCAGGACTACAACGACGGACCCTGGCAGTTCGTCCGGCTGGGTCACGAGTTCCCGCTCGGCGCCCGGTACAAGGGCGGCACGGCCTCCTTTTCCGGCGAGGGCAGTTGCGTGGCCTGGCAGAAGGTCGACGGCGATTTCACGCTCACCGCCCATATCAAGGATATCACCCTCCGCGGGCGGGACAGCGATGTCTACGACCAGAACTGGCTGGGGCTTTACACCAGCGACGTGGGACGCCTGAACCCCGCGGTCGGTTTGAAATCGACGTTCCATGATCACGGATTCGGCATCTACCTGACGGCCGGGCGGGGAATGAAGGGCTGGGCCGATTTCGACGACCTCGGCGGCAGCCGGATGAGCATCGCCGCCTTCCCTTCCGACCACCGCTGGCTGCGAGTCGTCCGCCGTGGCAAGCGGCTGCAGTCGTTTACCTCGGCCGACGGAAGGAACTGGCGCAAGGCCCAAGAGATCATCCCTCGCAGCCAGACCCCGGAGCGATACGTGGGCCTCTGGTTCCGCGCCGTCCCGGGCAAGGGGCGGCGGGTGTTCCAGGGTGCCATCGACCAGGTCACCCTGGAAGAAGGAATCGTGCCCGTGGAACCATTGCCGCGCGTACCGCCGGAGGACCTGCGTTGGAAGCAGCGGATCGCCGCCGTGGTGCAGGCGGCCGGAGATCCGAACGTCCTCTTCGCCCGCGGCCCGGAAATGGGACTGCTCCGCAGTGACGACCGGGGTGAAACCTGGCAGCCAGTCAACGAGGGACTTGACCAGGAACTGGCCGCGATGCCGGTCCGCTCGGTGGCCGTGCATCCGACCAACAGCTCGATCGTCCTGCGGGGTGGCGGCCGCGTGGTGGATGGCACCTTGCAGAGCGGGCTGTGGCGGAGCACCGACGGCGGACGGTCATGGACGCTCGTGACCCGCCGGATCGACTTCGACGGGCGGGGACCGACAGTTTTCTTCGGCGAAGTGATCGCCTTTTGCCCGCAGGACCCCGGCATGGCGGTGGCTGCCGGCGAGACCTCGGGCCTCTTCATCAGCCGCGACGCCGGACAAACCTGGCAACCGGCCGGCCTGGCCGGCGAGCGGGTCACCTGTCTGGGCTTCAATGCCGACACGCCTCGGCAGTCGGCCCAGCTCGTCGTAGGCAGCTCGGACGATCCAGGACTCGCGGCCCTCGGACTGGGCCAACCGGCCACGGCGGTCGACGCCCCCGCGCGGGTCTACTGGGGGCGGCTGGCCGATGGACGTTGCCAACTCTCGCCTTGCCTGGAGTTGGATCGGCTTGCCGTGACGAACGTGGCGTTCGGGGCCTACCACACTTTCGCCACCGTCGCCACCAGCCGCGGCTTGTACTATACCTGGCAGGGTGGCGGTACCTTCTCGCAACGCCGCGACGACGTGCCGGCCGATCGACTGATCACCGCCCTGGGCTACCGGCAGTATCCCAAACAGGTCGGCCCCGGCGACGTGCGTACCAAATCCGACACCTACGCCGCCGCCTTCTCTGCGCCACAGGACGATCCGTCCTCGGGGCACGCTGCGGCGGCGACGCAAAACCCCGTTCACTGGGTACCCGAGCGCACGGCCCTGCTTTGGCGGGCCTGGTCTCCTGAGGCGCCGATCCTCGATGTCGGCAGTGGTGCCAGACTGAGCGACGGGATTTCCTGCCTCCTGCCCGACCGCGCAGACCCCAGTACGCTGTACCTGTGCAATCGCCACGGGGTGTTCAAGACGACCGACGGGGGCCGAAGTTACCGGCGGGTACACCCCGCTGCGCCAATCAAGTGACTCGATCCTAGCCCTGAACCAGTACCACCATGGAAATGATAGTGGCCGTAGCCCGCGTTGTGAGCGGAGATCATGAGAAGCCATAGATACTTAACCATCGTCGCCGTCCTTTGCCTCGCCGTTCTGGCATTGCCATGCCGGGACGCAGCCGCGGGCGACTTCGCCGCGGAAGCGCGGGCCATCGCGGTGCACGACACGAGCGTCCATCCGTTCATCATGCCGCAGAGCGGTAAGGAGGCCGGCGATCCGTTTCCGGCGTATTGGGGCGGTGTGTGGCACCTGTACACGCTGAGCGCCGACCTGCGGCAGGTTTATCATCTGACCAGCACCGACCTGGTCAAGTGGACCGAGCACGCGCCGGCCATGGTCGGAGGCGGGATCGCCACCGGCACCGTCGTGCGTCATGACAACAGGTACTACATGTTCTACACGGATGCCGGCCCGCAGACGATCCGCGTTGTCGTCAGCGACAATCCGTGGCACTTCGATTTCAACGCGAGCCGGCTCGTGGCGCAGGCGGACAACAAGGTCTACCAGCTTCACAAGAGGAAGTTTCGCGATTGTTACGTGTTCTACAACGAAGCAGAGATGCTGTGGTGGATGCTCCTCGAAGCCACCAGCGACGACACGGTCGCAGTCGGGTTGTTCAAGTCGAAGGACCTGCTGACCTGGACGCAGCACAATCCCATCTTCAAGGACAAGTCGCGGCAGCATGCCAGTTGTCCGCAAGTTTTCGAAAGAAACGGACGCTGGTACCTGACATGTCTCGACTATCCTACCTGGTATTACTGTGCCGACGACCTTTACGGACCGTGGAGCCTCGGGGGGTATTACCACACCAAGCGTCTGACCGCAGCCTCGCGATGGGCCGGTGACGGCAAGCGGCAACTCGGCTGGGGCTTCTTCACCAAGCATGACACCCCAGAGGGAAACAACCGAGGTTACGGCGGTCCGTTGGGCGTTGGCCGAGAGATGGTGTTCACTGCCGATGGTGCTATCGGCGTCCGGCCTCTACCGGAACTGATTGCCGCCATGCGAGAGCCGAGTAGCAATGCCGACGTGTTCGCCTGCGCGAAAGAGTTGTCCGGCAAGTGGAAGCGGGATGCGGAAAGAAGAGAATTACAATGCACGGATGACGCTGGCGGGGTGCTTCTTCTGGATCTGCCCGAGGAGAATCCCAACTACTACTTCGAAACGGAAATCGAGCTTTCCCGGCCGGAGGCCACCGCGGCCGTCGTCGTTCGCTGCTCGAGGGATTTCGATGCGGGGTACCGCGTGGAGCTGATACCGCTCGAGAAAAAGGTCGCGATTCGCCAGTTCGCATCCGACGGCGGAAAGTTTGACGAACGAGAACACGCGTTTGCCGACTGTGCAACTACCCTTCTGCAAGTGTTTGTCTGCGACGGACAGATTGAGGCCTTTGTGGACAGTCGAGCATCTTTGAGCGCACGCGTCCTCCATCGCACGGAACACCGGGTTGCGATAGAGATCGCCGGAGGCCGGGCAACGATTCGTAAACCGCTGCTTCACTATTTCAAGCAGGCGGCCAACTGACACCAAACACGGTATGATCTTCAAGACATTCGACGGCCGGCTGGTGATGCCCATCCAACAGCCTAACGAGGGCAAGATCCGCGCGCGTTTGTTTGAACTCGAAGACGTTGGTGATACACTCCGCATCCAGCGGGAAATCCCCATGGAGAAAACGAATCACAGGCGGTAATCGGCAACCGATTTTGGGAAACTGTTCGACGGTTTCTCCGGACCCTGACGCGATGGAGCCATGAGGCAGGCCTTCAGACTGCCGCGCAAATGGTAGACAAGATGTTACCCCAACAACGGACCCGGCGTCGGCCAGGCCCACCTGTTCGACGCCACGAGGAAGAAACCACAATGACGCAGTATACGCGCCGCCCCGCCGCACGCCTTTCGAACACAACCAACGTCGTCGCCCAATTGCTCTTGGCATTCGCCGTTGTCCGCACTTCGGCAATGGCGGAAGAGCCGGCTGCCGTCACGGCAGGAACACATCGACGCCCCAATATTATCTTCGTTCTCGCGGATGACTTGGGCTACGGCGAGCTGGGCTGCTACGGCCAGAAGAAGATCCAAACACCGCGGCTGGATCGCATGGCCGAAGAGGGCATGCGGTTCACCTGCCATTACGCCGGGTTCACCGTCTGCTCCCCGTCCCGCTGCTCCCTGATGACCGGCCTGCACATGGGCCATGCCTCGGTGACAGGCAATGGCGGCAGCCTGAGGGCGAACGACGTGACCGTGGCCATGCTGCTGCAAGAGGCGGGATACAGGACTTGCATGATCGGCAAGTGGGGGCTGGTTGGTCGCCCAGGGCATCCGGGCAGCCCCAACAACAAGGGCTTCGACCATTTCTTCGGTTTCGACAACCAGGGCTTCGCCCACTTCTACTATCCGGAGTTTCTTTGGCGTAACGACCAGAAGGTGCTCTTCCCAAAGAATCACAATCTACGGGTCAACGGCCAGTACACTCCGGGCAAAGGCACGTACAGCCACGACGAGCTGACCAAAGAAGCAATCGGCTGGATCAAAGAGAACAAAGACCATCCATTCTTCCTCTATCTGCCCTTCTGCATTCCGCACGCGGAGCTGACTGTGCCCGAAGACTCGCTGGAGCCCTACCTGAAATTGAATTGGCCCGAAACGCCCAAGCTGGTCAGTAAGGGAAACAATGGCGGTGGCGGCTACGGCAGCCAATACACGGAAGGCTACTGCGGGCAGAGCCGTCCCAACGCGACGTATGCCGGCATGATCTCGCGGATGGACCGCAGCATCGGCACGATCCTCGACCTGCTGGATGAGCTCCACCTGAGTGAAAACACCCTCGTGCTCTTCAGCAGCGACAACGGCCCGTCGCCCGAGGGTGGCCAGGACGTCGAGTTCTTCAACAGCAACGGGCCGTTGTCGGGCGGCAAGCGGAGCCTGCAGGAAGGCGGCATCCGCGTGCCGATGATCGCCCGCTGGCCGGGGCAGATCGAGCCGGGCACGGTGAGCGATCACCCCGGCGCGTTCTGGGACTTCCTGCCCACCGCGTGCGACGTGGCCGGGATCGACCCGCCGGACGAAATCGACGGGATCAGCTACCTGCCGGAGTTGCTTGGGAAGACCCAAGAGCAGAAAAAGCACGAGTACTTCTACTGGATCTGGGCGGTCCGCGTCGGCAAATGGAAATTGCACCCCGCCGGCAAGGAAAAGTACCGGCTCTACGACCTGGAGAACGATGTCGCCGAAAACCACGACTTGGCCGACAAGTTCCCGGACATGGTCGCCCGCTGCAGCAAGTATTTCGAGGATGCCAAACGCTAGCTTACTTACTTCCTGAAACTCGTTGCCGATGAGTCAAGTTTTCCCGCGAATATTTTGGGCCCACGGATGGCAGGGCGGACCCACGGATGGGAAGAAGATGCATTTTTTGTTTTCCGGGGATTCTGATGTGTGCGAACCGTGGATCACAGAACTCCGTCCAAGGTCTGGCGACCAGATCCGTGGGTTCGCCCTGCCATCCGTGGGCCTTACCATGCCCTGTGGTTCAGAGACTCTGCCTCGCCAGAGTCTTTTTGCTATATCGCCCGCGGGTGAAATTGACACTAACCTGCCTGCCCCCACGATCCGGTCAGGCAGGAATGCCTGACGTACAACATGCGCGCACGGCGCGCAGATGTTGACGGACTTAGACTCTAACCGTGGGCGGTATGACAGAAAACGCAACTTCTCGCTGATCCCGACAACCACACCGGCCCTGTGCCCCTCAATGTCGAGGTTTGGAAACTACGGTCCCACCAACAAGGAGCCGACCCACATGAACGGCTTTCGAATCCTCCTGACGTGTCTTCTTGCGCTGGCCACGAGCCATCCTCTGATCGCGAAATCGTACGAAGTTGTATCGCCGGACGGGAAGATCAAGGCAACGATCACCTTCGACGAAACTACCGGGAAACTATCGTATCAGGCGACGAGCCACGCGAAGACGATCCTCGCCGAAAGCCCGCTCGGTATCTTGACCGACAAAGCCGATTTCACCAATGCTCTCAAGCTGTTGCAGACCGCCAGCGTCGAAATCGACGAGACCTACACGCTGCCGCAGGGGAAAGTGTCGACCTATCACAACCGGGCGAACGAACTGACGCTGTCGCTGGAAAAGGGCGGTCAGAAGCTCAACGTCGTCTTTCGGGCGTCTGACGACGGAATCGCCTTCCGCTACGCCATCCCCGGCTCGGGCGACATCCAGATCCGTGAAGAAGCGACCGCCTACCACGTCGCAGGCAAGCCCGTTTATTGGGGCCAGTCGCACCCGAACGCCTACGGCTACGAGTTTCCGCTGGGACGCATCGAACACCAGTCCTACTCCCTGGCCTTGCTCTGTGAATTGAAGGAGCTGGAGCACTGGGTCCTGCTGGCCCAGGCGGCCACCTATGGCGACTACTGCATCCCGTATCTGAGCCGCGCGGACGGCAACAGGAACATGCTGAAGGTCACCTTCCCGATCGACCAGAAGGAGCCGATCAGGACCACTCTGCCTTTCGCCTCGCCGTGGCGGGTGGCCGTCATTTCGCCGGGCGACCTGTCGGCGATCGTCGAGCAAACGCTATTCGAAAACCTCAACCCGCCCACAGAGCCGGAGTTGGTTGATGCCGATTGGATCGAGCCCGGGCGATCGAGCTGGGACTGGATGGCCGGCGACAAGGCCAATTGGAAGGGGTGGATCGACTTCGATGCCGAGATGGGCTGGGAGTACCACCTGATCGACGACGGTTGGGAAGGCTACATCAAGGACCCGAAGGCGGCAACAGCATATGGCCGGGAAAAGGGCGTCGGTATCTTCGCCTGGCGCCGTACGCCGGGTCTGATGGAGCCGGAAGCGATCGAGAAGTTATTCAAGCGCTATGCCGAGATCGGCTTCCGCGGCTCAAAGGTCGACTTCTTCGATCGCCTGCCGCACGGGCAAACGGGCGCCGACTACGAAGACACGCAGATGGGACTGCAAGTGCGGGACAACCTTTGCCGCATCGGCGCGAAGCATAAGATCCAACTTGTGTTTCACGGCTGCGCGATTCCCTCGGGCGAGCAGCGACGCTGGCCGCACGTCGTGGGAACGGAAGCCGTCCACGGCCAGGAAGGCGGCCCGAGTGCCCAGAGCGACAATTGCATCGCCTACATCCGCAACCCGCTCGGCCCGGTCGACTGGTCGCCGGTCGGCTTCGGCAAGGGCGGCAAGACCGACGCCTACCAGCTTGCCACGAGTGTGGTGTTCCAGACCGGGTTGCTGATCATGCCGGGCTTGCACCGGATCTACCTGGCCCATCCTTCGAAGGAGTTCATGAAGCACGTACCGGCCGCGTGGGATGAAACCAGATTTATCGACGGCTATCCGGCCTCGCACACGGTAATCGCCCGCCGCAAGTTGCAGGATTGGTACGTCGGCGCCATTACCAGCCAGGCGCGAGCGTTTGAAGTGCCGCTGGAGTTTCTGGAGGCCGGCAAGACGTATACGGCGACGATCTACCGCGACAAGCTCGGAGGGCGGGAGATGACGGTCGAGACCAAGAAGGTTTCGCACGGTGATACGCTGACCATCGACGCGGCCGACCGCGGCGGATTCGTAGTTCATCTCCAGCCGGCAAAGTAAACTCGGTAGTTCCAATTTCGCCCGTAGCCGAAGTCGCAAGACTTCGGGGAGTTGCGAAAGGGCCCGGATCTTTTTGCGAATCCGGCTACTACGCTGCGTCGCGTTCACGCGAAATTTGGAACGAAAGAAGGCGTTGGAATCATGAAACCCACGTTCAGCTTCGGTTTACTCGCTTGCGCAATGGCGCCTCTGCTTCTGACCTCCGCCCAAGCGGCGACGTACTCGTACTCGATGGCGCGAGATTTCTCCTATACGGACAACCGGATCAACAGTACCTGGTCTTACCGGTTGGACGACTCAGGCGATCGTCCTCCTACTTTCCCCCTGTTGACTCTCACCAACCGGGACGCGAACGCGGTCTGGGGTTCGGAGTTTCCTGAACCGCCGATGATGTGGAGCGAAGGCGCAGGCTACTGGGGCATCGGTAAGAACCTCACCGGCCGGGAGCAGTTTTCGAGTCGAAACAATACCCGGTGGGCGCCGGGGGAAGTGTTGTTGCACCCCAAAGCCGGCGCTTCCCCTTCGGGATTGGTGGTCGGATGGACCGCTCCCGAGGGCATGGTGATCGATGTCAACTACACATTCCGTTCCGCCGCACCACACGGCAGCGGGATTGGTTACGAAATCGTCAGACGAAGCGGTGGAAGCGATACGAAAATGGTGGCCCTCAGGAACATCGGCAACGGCCTCACGAACGCGCTGAAGGGGATGGTCGTTGGCAAAGGTGGGCAGCTCTTCTTCCGATTCAACACCTGTGGGGACCCTGTCGGGGATATCACCCGGGCGGAGATACTCATCAACGGAAAAGAACCCGCGGCTACAGCCGCAACGGCGCCCCAACCGTCAGGCGGCACCGTCGCGGAGGGCAGCGACTTCACCTTCATCGCCGCGCGGGCCGGCGGAGAACCTCTCCAATGGCTTAAGGATGGTCAACCGATTGCCGGGGCCACTACCGCCAGCCTGCGGATTCGCAAAGTGACAAAGGCCGATGCGGGCAGCTACGCCGTCCGCGTCGGATCCCGATCCAGCGGCAACGCCATCCTGAAGGTCACGCCAAGAAGTGCCCGGGCCCGGCCGCAGCGCTATGCCTCTCCCGTGCCAAGGACGGTGTTTTCCGCGACCCTGGCCGAACAGAAGAAAGAGCTCGAAACCAACGAACTCATGCTCCGCTTCGCCGCGTCCCGGAAAAGGCTGGCTTCCATCCCGCACCGGCCCGCCTATCATTTCGTCAGCCCAGAGAACATGATGAACGATCCAAACGGCCTCTGCTTCTGGCGGGGACGTTGGCATCTGTTCTACCAGGCCTATCCTCCCGACGAGTTTCCCGACCCGAAAGACATCAAGCGGCGCCGCCAGCACTGGGGCCATGCTGTCAGTGATGACCTGGTCCACTGGCGCGATCTGCCCTACGCCATCTATCCCGGCGTTGAACGCATGTGTTTCTCCGGCAGTACGGTGGTGGAGGAAGATCGGGTGGTTGCCTTTTATCCAGGCATTGGCGCGGGACAGATGGTGGCCATTGCGGACGATCCCCTGCTGTTGAACTGGGACAAGATCGGTCCGGTCAACAGCGGCCATGGCGATTCGGACATCTGGAAGGAAGGTGACACGTACTACGGGCTGGTGGGCCGATCGTTGTGGATCTCCAGGGATCTCGAGCATTGGGAAGGCCGGGGCGGCTTCCTGGCGTCAACGCCTTTCATCCGTCATGATGACGATGGGGCCTGTCCGAATTTTGTGCCGATCGGCGACAAACACATCCTCCTCTTCTTCAGTCACACCAACGGGGGCCAGTATTTCCTCGGCGACTACGCAGACCAAAGATTCAAGCCCTACGCACATGGTCGGTTCAACCACGGCCGGGTCGCTCCAGGCGGTGTCCACGCCCCCTCGGCTGCATCGGATGGGAAAGGCGGGGTGATCAACATCCTCAACATCAACGACGCCAGATATAGCGAGCACTGGGACCAGATCATGTCCGTGCCGCAGCACCTGACGTTGGGGCAGGACAAACTGCTGCGAATTGAGCCTGTCGCGGCGCTGGCTTCGTTGCGGGGCGAACACCAACACGTCGACCGAACCCTTTTGCCGGCCAACCAAGAGATGGTCCTCGATCACATCCGCGGCAACACCATGGAACTGGCGGTGGAGTTCGACCCAAAGGAAGCCCGCTGGGTGCAACTGAATGTCTTGCGCTCCCCCAACGCCGAGGAGCAGACCTCGATCACGTTTTTCAACTTCGACCGACAGTTAGCCTACTGGTATCAGACGCCGGGGCAGGTCGTCCTGGATGGATCCCGTTCCAGCACGCTGCCCGATGTCTGGCTCCGTCCACCCGATCGGGCTGTCATGCGACGGGGCGGAGAACCGCTCAGACTGCGCGTGTTCATCGATCGCAGTGTGGTGGAAGTGTTTGTGAACGAACGCCAGTACTTGGCCACGCGGGTCTATCCCGGCCGAAAGGACAGCCTGGGCGTCTCCCTCCGTGCACAAGGGCAGGATGCCGTGCTCCAAAGCCTTGACGCCTGGCAGATGAAGTCGATCTGGCCCTAATCGCAAAGGACGCGTCGCCACAGAAACTGATCCCAGGATTTGCTGGCGAGTATCATTTGCCACCTCTTCGCGATGGAGAACAACGCATCATGAACCGGCTCAACAAACGAGACTTCTTGAAGGCAACAGCCTTGTTGGGGACTGCAGCCGTTGTTCCGGCGGCATCGCTGGCCGCAGACGAAGGCGCGGCTGCCCCAGCGACCATCCCGCCCGTAGAGGATCTGGTTGACGAGCAATTTACATCCCGCGCGGGCCGGCACTTTGGATCTCAGGTCATCCATCACGGCGAGCAGCCCGGCTACCAGGTAACAGCGATCAGCCAGGACAAGGCCGCCCCGTGCTACCAGCGGCCGGGCAACCTCCATAATCCGACTGTTGCAGCGCTGTTACGCAAAGTGATGGAAATGGAAGGTACGGATGCGGCCGTGGGTGGACCGTGCGGCATGAGCATCATATCGCAGACCTATATGGCGTTGCTCAAGCCGGGTGATCGCGTGGTAGCCCACCGCTGCAACTATGACTGGGTGATGGCTCTGTTCCGCGAATATCTGCCGTCCTGGGGCGTCGAGATTGAGTTTGTGGATATGACCGCTCCCGAAAACCTGGCGAGATCACTGCAGGCCAAGCCCGCGAAGTTCGTCCATTGGGAACCCTACGTGAACCCCACGATGGACGTGCTGGACACGCCTGCGCTGATCAAGATAGCCAAGCAGGCTGGCGCAACGGTAATCGTGGACAACACCTGGTTGACGCCCTACCTCCTGCAGCCGTTCCGCCTTGGCGCCGACCTGGTGATCCACAGCGTGACGAAGTATATCGGCGGCCACGGTAACGCCATGGGGGGAGTTGTTTCCGGCAGGAAGGACCTTGTGGTCAAGATCGAACGAGCGCAAAACTGGCTCGGCGGTCTGTTCAGGCCGATGGACGCCTTCCTCGTTACGCAGGGCGTGAAGACACTTCCCTTGCGAATGCGGCAGCACTGCCGCAGTGCCCAGATGGTTGCCGAGTTTCTTCAATCGCATCCGGCCGTTGCCCGGGCGCGCTATGGCGGCTTGCCTGCGTGGAACCGGAATGCGCAGTCAGCTACTCTGAAGGGGTTCGGCGGTATGCTGGGCGTCGAATGGAAGAACGACGCCGTCCACCGCGACTTGGGCAGGTACGTCAAGTTGATTCTCAACGCCACCAGCCTGGGCGATCCAGTCACAAGGATTGTTGCCCGCCGCGAGGAAAAGCCTCGTGGCATTCCTCCGCGATTCACCCGCGTGTCGGTCGGCCTGGAAGAGCCGGAGGATTTGATTGCCGACCTCACACAAGCAATCGAGAAATGCTCATGATTCGACTGAGAGTAAGGAAAAGCAAAATGACCTCAGATTTGGAGCGAGTACTCACCGCGACCCTGCGTTTCTGTGCGAGTCTAATCCTTGCCGCTGTTGGCAGCGCGGGATGCAACTCGCTGTATGCAGCGGAGCGGTGGGATGCTTTGTATGCGCCGCAGGTATTCGAGGGAATGCCGTGCCGGGTGATGAAGCCGCTGGGGTTTGACTCGGAGAAGAACTACCCGGTGATCGTGTCGCTGCATGGCGCAGGTGGAAAGGGAACTGACAACAACAAACAACTGAAGGACTGGAACCGCCAATTGGCAGAACCGCAGCGGCGGAAGGATTTCCCCTGCTACGTGGTGGCACCCCAAGCCGCCGGACTGTGGGATGCCGAGCATTTCAGAAAAATCAAGGCGCTCATCAAGACGCTGCCATCGGTCGACATGGATCGCATCTACATCCTGGGCCATTCGATGGGCGGGCATGGAACCTACATCTTCATCCAGCTCGATCCCAACTACTTCGCGGCCGCCGCGCCGTCTGCTGGAAGTGGATTAAGGAGAACCGAGGATTTCATCGATGCGGCGAAAATCAAGGACGTACCGATCTGGGCATTCCATGGCGACAAAGACGGAGTCTGCCCCATTGAGAAAGACCAGAAGGTGTTCGACGAGATGAAACGATTGGGCGGCAACATGAAGTTTACAATCTGGCAAGGCGACAACCATGGCGTGTCCGGCAAAATGATCGTCGGGGCCGAGAATGGAATAATGCACTTCAGCAGCGACCGATGCGACGAAGAACCGGATTTCATGACTTGGCTGTTTGCGCAATCACGAAAAAAGGAAAGTGAATAGGGCAAATCTGGCCAAACCATCTTGATACCGTAACCAATCGGGAACTTCGATGACCCATTTGAAACTCGGCAGGAAGATGGTGGCAGGAACATATCTCTCCCACATCTTTCTGGGGATTGAAACATACGAGGAGTTCAGAAATGGCTGCGAGAAGACTGCATGCCGCGATCTGTTGCTATGCCCGCGCTCTGGCAAGTCTGCTTCTCTTTCTGCCGGCCCCCTCGTGTGCTTCGGCCGCGGACGTGACGTTTCTCGTTACGTCCGACTCCCACCACGATGCCCTGGAAAACGAGGATCGCAACGAGCGGAATCGGGCGACCATTGACGAGATGAAACGATACCGACGTGGATACTCCCCCACATTTGCCGGTAAGTCATCAGATACAAATGGATACAATCTGTTACAAAAACGCAACTGACTAATCCGGCGATGCGCTGATAATTGCGTCATGGACGATGCAGCACATCAGGGTGATTCGACTGTCAACGAGATTGCGTTTCGGGTGGAATGTCTCACCAAGGACTTTCCTCTCAAGGGCGAGACCGTCCGCGCGCTGCGCGGCGTGACCTTCGAGGTTCACTCGGGCGAGTACATCGCCGTCATGGGCCCGTCAGGTTCCGGAAAAAGCACCCTCTTGAACTTGCTGGGGTGTCTCGACAGGCCCACGTCTGGTCGATATTTGTTAGGCGGCCGGGATGTTGCCACTCTGGACGACGACCAGCTTTCCGGAATTCGCGCTGGCAGCATCGGCTTTGTGTTTCAGTCCTACAATCTGATTCCTCAGCTCAACGTACTGGAGAATATTCAAGTTCCCTTGCAGTACCAAGGTTCGTGGGGCCGTGACGTCGACCAGAAATGTCGTGATCTGGCCGAGATGGTGGGGCTGGGTGACCGGTTGTTCCACCGGCCGACCGAATTGTCCGGAGGGCAGCAACAACGCGTCGCGATCGCAAGAAGCCTGGCAAATCATCCATACTTTGTTCTCGCTGACGAAGCGACCGGCAACTTGGACTCCCAGACGACGGACGAAATCTTGCGTCTTTTCCAAACACTCAACGATGCGGGTAAAACGATCATCATGATTACCCACGAAGACGAGGTCGCGGCACGGGCACACCGCGTCATTCGCCTTCGAGACGGCTTGGTCGAAACGGACATCCGGAAAGAGCCGCAAACACCTGTTTCCGGCACTGCATAGGCGACGGTTGGCTCCCTCCGACCTTCGCCATCGGTGATGCGCTCTCGAAGACCGATACAAACTGATACATTCGGGTGCCACGTCGCACGGCTTCGCAGTTGCTACAATGGCCTGAACATGAACGAAGAATCCCACAACTATCGAATACTGTTGGTCGAAGACGACGCATCGCTCGCTTCGATGGTGGTGGACTTCCTTTCGCCGCATGGCTTCGATGTCGCTGTCGAAGGACGCGGCGATACGGCGGTCGATCGGATCGTGGAGGAGAATCCGGAAGCGGTCGTCCTTGACGTCAATCTTCCCGGGTTGGACGGCTTCTCCGTATGCCGAGCCGTGCGGGCGAGCTATCGCGGCGCAATCATCATGCTGACCGCCCGCGGTGAGGAGATCGACGAGGTCCTCGGTCTGGAGGCCGGCGCAGACGACTACATGGCAAAACCCGTGCGACCGCGTGCGCTGTTGGCACGGTTGCGGACGCATTTGCGTCGCGTGACCCCGGCTGAGCAGGCGAGTGATCCAGTTGCGGTCGGAACGCTGGTGGTCGATGCGGCGCGAAGGAGTGTCGAGATCGACGGTGTAGCACTTGATCTAACCACGGCGGAGTTCGACTTGTTGCATCTGTTGGCGAAGCACGCCGGCAAGACGCTCAGCCGTGACGACATTTCCCAAGAAATCCACGGAATACGATACGATGGCGTGGACCGGTCGATTGACCTGCGGATTTCGCGCCTTAGAAGGAAACTCGGTGACGACTCGGCGAAGCCGCACCGGATCAAGTCTGTACGAGGCGTCGGCTACATGCTGTCGATAGAACCATGACGTGGCTCTTCATACGCTTCTACCTCTGTGTGCTAGTCGTTCTATTCCTGGCCTGGTACATCCACGGAGCGGTACTGAAACGACGAGCCGACGCGGAAACGGCGCGGGTGATCGTAACCGCGCACCGAGGCGGCGCGCGGCTCGTGGCGAGTGAATTGAACACTTCGAGGCCGGAAGACCGCAAGCTGGTATTGCAGAAATTGCGAAAGCAGTTCGATTACCCGGTAGAGGTGATCGCCTCAACCGACCTGTCGGATTCCCTCCAGCGACAGATCTCGGCAGGTGACGATGTTTACTACTCGAGGCTCGAAAAGAGGCACTGCGTCGTTGTCGCGTTATCCGGCGGTGCGGAAGTGGTCCGACTCGGTCCGTTTCCGAATTACGATCTACCGGAGATCGAACAGGCGATCGGAGGATGGATGCGTCTCACGGCAGATAAACTTGAAACAGTTATAGGCGACGAGCGTCAAGCGGCTCTTGCCAAAATGCAAGAGCGATTTGATTTCCCGATCGAAATTGCAGGCCACGAGGATTTGCCGGAATGGCCACGGGGGCGAATCGCCCGTGGTGAGGACGTCGTTTTCTACTCCCCGACCCCACAACCGAACGACCGTTGGTTCGCCGCCACACCTTTGTCAAACGGCAAAGAAATCGTCCGCTTCGGGCCACTGCCAAGCTTCGAGCGAATCGACCAAAAGGCGGCCACGACCACCCTGGCCATCGTGTTGCTTCCCGCCGCACTCGCCATCGCCCTGCTGCTCCGGCCGGTTGCACGACAGCTTCGCCACGTGGAACGCGCCGCGAAGACCATTGCGGCGGGGGACCTGAGTGCTCGTGTCGACCAGCGGCGCGTTCGCGCCGCCAAGCCGCTCGCTCAAGCCTTCAACAACATGGCCAGCCGCACGGAGGCGCTCGTGCGCACCCAACGCGAACTTCTGCAGGCGGTGTCTCACGAGCTGCGGACGCCCTTGTCGCGCATGCGGTTTGCCGTAGAGCTGATTGAAACGGCGAAAGACGACGAGCAGCGCAAGCGGAGGCTTCAGGAGCTTGACGCGGCGACCGAGGAACTTGACGAGCTCGTCGGTGAGTTACTCAGTTACGTGCGGATGGAGACTATGGAGCCGCAACTTGCGCTGGAACACGTTTCGTTGCGGGAAATGTTCGACGTTCTGATCCCGAAGTTCGCGGCGCTGTATCCGTCGATTCAGTTCGAGGTGGGTGAAGATGTCGACCGCGATGAAAATGTCATCGTTGCAGACCGAACCGGTTTCCGACGGGCAATTGGCAACCTCTTGGGCAACGCAGGCCAGTACGCAAAGAGCCGTGTGACGGTCGGTCTGCAGCGAACGCATGAAGCGATGATCGTCGATGTTGATGACGACGGCGAAGGAATCCCGGCATCCGAACGAGAGCGGATATTCGAACCGTTTGTGCGGCTGGCCGGCGACGCGAACGGAAAGGGGGCGGGGCTCGGCCTGGCCCTGGTGAAGAGGATTGTGACCCAACACGGCGGCACGATCGACGTTGAAACGAGCCCTCTCGGCGGCTGCAGAATCCGAACGACTTGGCCATCGCGAGAATGACGGAGTGATCAATATGCGTCACAAGAACAGTCAATTGGATCGGCGCGACTTCATGACCAGCGGCGTTCACGCGACCGCTGCTGCTGCAATGGCTGCGGCTGGGCTGAGCACAAACGCTGCCCACGGAGCCGCGCCGGAAGACAAGAAGTTCACATTCACGGACGCGCTACCAACGCGTGTCCTGGGTAAGACAAACGCGGAGCTGCCGATCCTGGGCTACGGCGGGGCCGCACTGCCGAAGAAGTGGGGAAACACACTCTCCACGGAAGACCGCGTGAAGCTTGTGCGCCACGCCTACATGCGCGGAATCCGCTATTTCGATACGGCCATCAGTATCAGCTACGCTGATAGCCAAACGATTATTGGAGAGGCATTGAAAGACGTTCGCGACAACGTCTTCATTACCACCAAGGTGGACTTCTTTGACAGATCCAAACCGGATGGACGGATCACGAAGGTTGACAAGAAGGAAGTTGCCCGGCAAATCGAGAAGAACCTCGAGGAACTACAATCGGACTACATCGACGCCATACTGATCCACGGCACACCGGGTGTGGAGCAGATGACCGTCGAGCAAAGCATGGAGGTCCACGGGGAACTCGTCAAGGCACGCGAGAAAGGGCTGGTCCGTTTCGTCGGCTTGTCGGCACACCACTACTTCGACAAGACACTGGCGTTGATTTCCACGGGCGAATTCGACCTGTGCATGCTGGCCTACGGATACCTGCCGCGCGGACAAAGGCGGCTCTTCTCCCCGCACACCACAGAGTTGCGCAACGCCTGCCTGGCCAAAGCACACGAGCTTGGAATGGGTATCGTCGCCATGAAGGTGCTGGGAGCCGGCATGCTTGGGGGCTTCGGCAAGAAGGAGCTGGCAGAACTGCCCGGCGCGGCAATCCGGTACGTGCTACGGGACGAACGTGTCCACATGCTCACGATTGGCATGCGTTTCCCTGCCGAGATCGACACCAACATCAGGACCTTTTCCGGCGACACCACGTACTCCAACGAAGACCGCGCGCTGCTGGCCGGTGTCAGCGCGGCTGTCCTAGACAACGAAAACGTCAGGAAGATGCCGGTGGAGTGATGGATAACGCCCCGGTGCCGGAGAAATTCCTGCAAGAACAAAACTGAGAACCATGAGAATGAAAATGGCATCCGTGTCGGCAATCGTCTGCTTTGCCGCGTTCTGCCTGGCTGTTCCGAGTCAGGCCGACGTGCGAGCTGTGAAATTGGTCTCTCCTCTGACCGACAACATGGTTCTGCAACGCGAAATGGACGTTCCGATATGGGGAACTGCGGCACCGAAGGAGAGAATCACCGTTTCGTTCAACGAGCAGAGAAAGCAGACAACAGCCGATGAGGCTGGCAAGTGGAACGTGGTCCTGTCTCCGATGAAAGCCGGCGGGCCGCATAAGATGATTATTGAGGGCAAGGCAAGCAAGGTTACTCTCGACAATGTGTTGATCGGTGAAGTGTGGATCTGTACGGGCCAATCGAACATGGATTTTCCGCTCGGTGCGTTCCGGGCCAAGTACGACGCCCAAGTTGAAGCCGCGGACATGACCGACGTTCGACTGGTGAACTTCGATACCAAGGGAAATGGTACCGTCTGGCGAGAATGCACTCCTACGACTGCCAGCACCTTCTCCGCGACAGGCTTCTTCTTCGGCCGGGAACTCTATCGGAAGCTCGGAGTCCCCATCGGCTTGATCGAGGGTGCGTTGGGCGGGACGCAACTGGAGACGTGGATGAGTCCAGCCGCTGCGGAAGAGTGCCCTGGACTGAAGTGGGGACAGCTCTACAAGCGGAAGGTAGTGGGCGAGAACTACCCTCAGATCAAGGCCATGATGCCCTACGCCATCCGGGGCGCGATCTGGTACCAGGGCGAAATGAACGGAACGGCCAACACCGGGCATACCTACGCGTATCATTTCGCCACGATGATCAAGCATTGGCGCAGAGATTGGGGGCTGGGGGAATTTCCCGTCCTCTATGTGCAGTTGCCGAACTTCCTGAAACGGCAAACCGACGATCCCAAGGACGATTCTCAACGTGCGTGGCCGGCACTTCGCGAGGCTCAACGCATGTGCCTGAACTTGAAGAACACCGGCATGGCGGTGACGATCGACATTGGAATGGCGGATAACATTCATCCCGTCAATAAGCTGGATGTCGGTAAGCGACTGGCTTTGAATGCTCGTGCGTTGGTCTACGGCGAGAAGGACCTCGTGTACTCGGGACCTATCTACCGCGACATGGCAATTGAAGGAAATCGCATCCGCCTGAACTTCGACCACGTCGGCAGCGGTTTGGTTTCAACGACCGGGCAGAAGCTCCGGGGTTTCGGCATCGCCGGTGACGACATGCGTTTTGTGTGGGCCGATGCGGTCATTGACGGCGGCAGCGTACTCGTCAGCAGCCCCCAAGTTCCCAACCCCAAACACGCGGTCTACGCCTGGGCGATCAACCCAATCATCAGCCTTTTCAACCGCGAGGGTCTGCCGGCGTCGCCCTTCAAGACATGGATCGATCCGCCACCGGACAAGGTGGCCGTGCCGCAGCCAGAAGCTCCGACGATGAACATCTGGATCGCCGCGATCCAGGGCAACGCGGACGCCGTTCGGCAGAGCATTGCCGCAGGCGCCGACGTGAACGGCAAGGCAGAAAAAGGCAACTCGCCGCTCTTTCTCGCAGCGCTCCGCGGACATACCGAGGCGGCCAAGGTGCTACTCGACCACGGCGCCGATCCGAGCATCAAGAATGATAAGGGAGACACGCCCCTGCACATGGCGGCCTTCTACGCTCATCCCGATTTTGTCGCACTGCTAATCGACAGACGCGCGGATGTCGACGTGAAGAACAATCAGGGGAAAACGCCGTCGGATAATGTTGCCGGGCCATGGAGCGCCCGCCTTGAACGTATGTACTTACAGTTTGCCGGTGCCGCAGGCATGAAACTCGATCTCGCACGAATCAAAGTAGCCCGTCTGAAGGTAGCCGAGCTTCTCCGGACACAGGACACGGCCCCGGCGAAAGAAGAGTCCTCTCCGACAACTGCCGAAGGGCGCACATCCCGCTCCCCATCGGCGACAGCTTGGGAGCAATCCTACAAAGCGGGATACGTGGACGGTCAGGGACGCTACGCTGGCGGGTCTGAGATCCTTCACCTGGAAGGCCACAAAGGCAAGCTCTACGCCGCCAACAGCTATTGGATGGACCCGAGCAACATCTGGTACGGCGGCAAGGATCCGAAAACGGCATGGTCCCAAATTCTTCGACTTGACCGCCCGAACGGCAAATGGGAGGTCGACCTTGAGTTAGGCCCCAACAATCTCCGTGCGGAGAACCTCAAGTCGGTCACCTTTGGAACGGATGGTGCCGGCAACCGCCTTAAGCAGCCCGTCAACCTTCTGATCGCCGCCGCGTACTCTCCGAATCCCCAAGGCGCCGACATCAACGTCTTTGTTCGTGATGAAGACGCAGGGGCATGGGAGAAAACTGTCTTAATCAGCGGCACTGGGGAGAGCGGTGAGAACAACTCGACTCGGTGCATGACGGTTTATCGAGACCGGGTCACCGGCGTGGACCGCCTGTTCTTACCCGTCGGCCTGCTCGGAATTTTCACCGGAGTCTACGATGCCGATGTGTCGGGGAGAATTCGATGGGACAAAACGCCTGAGACCGGGCGCTTGGACAAACGCTCGCTGGCGATCATCGAGGCCAATGATTCGCTCGTCTATTCCAGCGGCACGAAGATCTACAGAAGGAATGACGGTATCTCTCCAACTCATTCGATGGTTTTCGATGCAAGTCAGCTCTCGAAGGGCCCCGTCGCCTCGCCGGTGGGAGGAGTTCGTGGACTGTCGGTCATCCCAAATCCCGAGGGACCGGGTGAGTCGCTTTTGTTCGTATGGGCGCCCGACTCTCGTTCACGTAGTTGTGTGGTCCGGCTCGATCAGGGTGAAAACGGCAAGTATTCACACACAAAGGAAGAATGTGTCGCGGATTTGATGAGCGAGTACCTATCTGGCAATCCCGTCTACTATACGTTGGCTGGTTACAACCAGATCCTGCCGATCTTGGATCCAACTACCAGAGAACCTGCTTATCTGATGGGGTTCGAATGCTGGGTCGGTGGACGTCAGTTTTCATGCTGGCAAGGCAATGAACGCGGAGGCTTTTACGCCGGCGCGATGTATGCGATCCGCGACAAGAACGCTCAATACTGGTTGAGCGAAGTGAACGGCCCGACCACTGTTGATAAGAGCCCGTTGCAGTCGGTTCGAACTTATGAAGTCTCCCCCTTTGAGTCCGAAGATGGGAAGGTGATCTACTTCGGCGGCTTTGTCGCCGACCACGGACCATCTCACAACACAGCGTGGGTGTATAAGACCTCAATTGAAAACGCGCTGCGCAAAGACGCCCCTCGACCGATTCGTCTGACGCCTGAGCAAAGCAAAGCTCAACTCGCGGCATTGAGACAACCCTACCGCTTCGAGTATCGCGATAAGCCAGCGTTCACCATCCAGATTCCAGGAGAGTTTGCCCGAGGGAATGCGACTGGCGGAAATGTGTTCCATGCTAAGAAAGCGTTCAACACACTTTCCATAAGTATCGGCCAATCTGGAGATCCTCATCAAGCCGCCAAACGATACGTCGAGGCGCTAAAACGGGTGGGCAATGGGAAGGCTGAATTAGTCAGGCAAAGCAAAACCAAACTGCCCGATGGGACTCCGGCAATGGAGTTTCTTGTCAAATGGGTGACCAAGCAGAATGCGGTACAAACCACTCAGGCCCTGACTGCGTGTGACGACGGTCACTCTGTGACGGTAGCCACCCACACTTGGGAAGTGGGACTGCCGGACAAGCGTTTCTTTTTCACCCTGAAGTTTGAGTAACCCACTTAGCAAAACCAGTCTTCGAGATGAAATGATCTCGGACTGAAAATGGTGCTTGTGACAAATGAAAGTCTTTCTATGGATTGCGGCCTGCTCTACTTCTTTGACAGATCCAAACCGGATGGCTAATGCGAGCGCCGCCGTCCTCAACGATGAAAACGTAAAAAAGATGAGTGTGGAGTGAAGGATAATTGACGGAGAAGTGTAGGCCGGACCGAGGCCGGAACGGCGCAAACCGGCTCTGTCGCTTCGACAACCTGTACCGCCAACAACGCCAAACGGCGAGGCCGAAGTTCCGGCAGTTGCACGGTTTGCTTGGTCCGGCCTACAAATCGGTGCGCAATCCCGGCTAGCCGCACTCGTCCTCACCCTCTGCCGACCGTGTCAATTCGTATCCGTGTGTATCTGTTTGTAACAGATTCGCACTCTTGAGTACTTTTGCGATGGCGAACCGTTGACACAATAGGCGGTGGTTTCCTCGGCGGTGACCAGCAGCCATCCCACGCCGTTCAGGACTTGGACAGATCCGCCGCCCAAAGACTACAAGGACTTCACCAAACCAAAGACAGAGTTCGAGTCAGAGGCAAATCCGACGGGTAGGGAGAAGGAGACATTCAGATGAGCCACCAGTCACCAAGGGTTGGAATCGCTGAGTACAGGCACGTCATGAAGAAGTTTCCTTCGATGCTTGGGCACCGACCGCGGAAGAGGCAAAATGAGTCATCCTGGTTGGCGCCCATTGGGTGGCTCGTCTTGGCGGTCGTGGTCGCCGGGGGTATCGCGCCGCTCGCATTGGCCCAGCGCGGCGGGGCGCCCCGCAGATCGCTCGCCGACTTGCTCGACGACGTATCGCCCGCTAGCGAGTCCACCTCCGAGACTCGAATCGAAGTCCGCGCCGCACTGAAAAACTACAAACTGATCTATGATCTCGATCTGACCAAGCTCGGTCGACCGGTCAGGTATGACGTCGACGAAAGCACGAGATTTGTTGGTGAATTCGACCGGATCGCCTACTGGCTGGAACTGCAGAAGCCGGGCGAGGAAATCAAGTTTGTTTGTGTCTCGATGGACGCCTTCACCGACGACGCGACGAAGATTGGCGTGCCGACGACCGGAAGCCAGGCGGCTTTTCAGACAAACGTGGCCAAGTTAAACGTCCTCTCTAATGTAGAAGGTGTCAAGCAAGGTCAGGGCCTTCAAGGCGGCAATATCGAATTCTGGCCCAACAAGTACGCACCGCTCAACGGCGCGAACATACCTGGCGCCAGCGGGGAGAGCTTCGATTTCGGCGATCAAAAGGGCCCGCTGGAAAACGGGTACGGCTGCATGCAGGTGCACAATCACGCCGCCGGCCATACGATTTTCGCCATTAACAACTGGAATGCCGGAGCGAAGGCCGACATCGGGATCGGTAACAGTCCCGGCCAGCATCGCGACTGGACCTTGGCGAGCAACGGTGAACAGTATCAGAGCAAGCGGCTCCGTATCCTGGTACGACTCACAGGAAGACCCGGAAAGCCCAAGGAGCCGGGCTGGGAAAGATCCTATGCGGCGGGCCAGATGGACGTAAACGGACAGTTCCTCGGAGGCTCGGAAATCTTTCACATTGAAAGCCACAAAGGCAAACTCTATGCCGCCACCAGCTACTGGGAGGACGAGAACAACACGTACTACAGTAACGGCAAGCGGAACCAATGGGCTCAGGTCCTCGTCAAGGACAGCAAGACCAGTCCATGGCGAGAAGACTACGATACGGGGGACGACCGCGGCGTCCTGCGCCCCGAAATCCTTCAATCAGTCACCTTTACGAAACCCAACCCGGACGTCAATCTGCTGTTCCTGGCGACCTACCGGACGGACCACAGCAAGTACTACGTCGACATCATGGTGCGCAATGACGCGACCGGCAAGTGGATCAAGACCACACCCCATTCCGGCCCCAAAGTACCGGATGCCCACGATTTCTCCGTTCGTGCGATGCGCGTCTACACCGATCGTGTCAC
>Ga0180433_10002046_pt1 | contig 32334 bp, 19 predicted proteins | sample SS_ome_8_FD_132980 | JGI IMG/M metagenome (GOLD analysis project Ga0180433, IMG submission 132980) | Hypersaline lake sediment archaeal communities from the Salton Sea, California, USA - SS_1_D_1 metaG | ecosystem: Environmental > Aquatic > Non-marine Saline and Alkaline > Hypersaline >...
AAATATTTAATAAAAAATCCAGTAATAATAGTATGTAGAAAAGGGGACTGTCCCCTTTTGAACATCCTGTTATAATATACCTTTGTTTTCGAGGAAAGAATAAAAGGATTTTTTATATGTGCTGCTTACAGGAATTGTCTTGTCTGATACAAATATCCTGTTTCTTTCTATCTTCTCGATTTTATCTATTGCAATAATATATGACTTATGAATCCTGATAAAGTTGCCGGAAGGTAACACTTCTTCAATAGTCCTGAAATTCTGGAGTACCATAATCTTCTTTTGCTTTGTTACTATCCTGAGGTAATCTCCCATGCCTTCAATATAAAGAATATCATCGAATTGTATTTTTTCATATTTATATTCTGTTTTCATGAAAATATATGAATTTGCTTCCCCGTTGTTTTCTTTAATGATTGGATCCGGTTCATTCCGGACATTTTTATTTTTTTTGTTATATACTTTGTTAACAGCTTTTAAGAACCTTTCAAAAGCAATAGGTTTAACAAGATAATCAGTAACATTAAGGTCATATCCCTCAAGTGCATATTCATCATAAGCTGTTGTGAAAATTACATAAGGTCTGGGATCCAGTATTTTCATTAACTGTATTCCTGTAAGCTCTTCCATCTGTATATCAAGGAACATAAGATCTGTGGGATTGGTTTTAATATGATTTAGTGCTTCCATACCATTGTCAAACATTGCCTCAAGCTCCAGAAAAGGTATTTTGCTGCAATATTTTTTAATGATATCCAGTGCAAGAGGTTCATCATCAACTGCTATGGATCTTAGATTCATTTAATTTATTATTTCTAATGATACTTTAAACATTTTATCCTTCTGCGTAATATCAAGAGTATATTTATCAGGATATAATAATTCAAGTCTGCGTTTTACATTTTTCAGTCCAATGCCACCAGCTTCATCTTTTATTATTGAATCATCGTTATAAACATAATTAGTAATACTGAACTGTATTTTGTTATTATCAGCATCAAAATATATTATTATACCTGGTGTGCCGGCTTTTTTGTTACCGTGCTTGAAAGCATTTTCAACAAATGGTATCAGTAGCATGGGTGCAATGTCCCGGTGTCTGTGATCACCCTGAATGTTGAATTCAATAAAATCCTTTTTCTTGATGCGTAATTGCTGCAGGTCAATATAACTTTGTATATACTCAAGCTCTTTTTCCAATGGAACAGTTTGATGGTTTGCATCATAGAGCATGTATCTCATTATAGATGAAAGCTTCATTACAGCTCCTGCTGCATGATCAGACTTCCGGGATACAAGGGAGTATATATTATTCAGGGTATTGAACAAAAAATGCGGGTTTACCTGTGATCTTAACATGGCGAGTTCGCTGTCTTTGTTCTGTTTCATCAGTTCCAACTTTTGTTTCTGTGTTTGCACCCAGTTAATACTTAGCCTGATAAGTAAAGCATAGATGCCAAAAATAAGAGTTCCGCGGATCTCAGATGCATAAACCCATGATGTAAAAACCATTTTTTCTTTAGGTATTTCAAGTACATACAGATTATAATAATAACATACGACCAGGCGGAAACCACAAAAAAGAATAAGTATTGGTAAAGCATACAGAAATCCCATGATCCTTGGTTTTAGCTTTGAGAAGGCGGGAATAAGGATAGAGTAAACCAGGTAGAAATTCAGGAAATCAAGAACCAGGTTGACCGGAAGCATCCATTTGAATTCTTTAGGCACCTCCATATAAAGCATGGGGCTGATCTCCTGATAAGTGACATACAGGAAAAAGAGAATATGGATCAGTATGATGTATTTCTTTTTCAAATAATGCGAAATGATGTTATTTCCTATACTAATATACTAAAAAAAGAAATCATTGTTTTGTTTAATCTACAAAACCAATAAAATATTAAGTGAAATGGCAGAAACAGTGGACAACCTGTATTTGCAGAACAGTAGAGTCAACAGGCAGATATTTTTTGAGTTTTGATATAACAGATTTTTTCTCAGTCAGGGATCTTTATAAATTAGTAATTCACAATATCATTATGGAAAAAAAACAAACGAAAAAAACATTGTTATGAAAAAGATGAAAATTATATGTACAATAATTACCCTGATAATTTGTTCTGTACAGGTTAATGCGCAGGGGCAGAGTAAAGGGATAATAACAGGAAAAGTAATTGACAAAGTACTGAACAAACCAGTTGAATATGCGAATCTTATTTTATTCTCAAAGAAAGATTCGGCTTTGGTAAATGGAACAATTTCAGATGTAAACGGGAATTATCAAATGAAAGATGTCCCTTTTGGGAAATATGACCTGGCAGTTGATTTCATTGGATATGAAAGATATGTTATTCCTGATATTTATATTAACAAGGAAAACATGGCTGTTAATACGGGGGTTATTAATCTTGAGCAGAAATCGGAGGTGCTTGATGAAGTGCAGGTTGTGGAAGAAAAGAATTATGTGGAATACAAGATTGATAAAAAGGTTGTTAATGTGAGCAAAAATTCAAGTGTTCAGGGAGGAAATGCAGCGGATGCACTTAGAAGCGTTCCTGGTGTTGTTGTGGATGCTGAAGGAAATGTCACTATCAGGGGGAGCTCTAATTTCAGGGTTTTGGTGGATGGCAAGCCCTCGGTATTATCAGGTAGTGAGCTTCTGAGACAAATATCGGCAAGCACAATAGAAAAGATAGAAGTGATCACTAATCCCTCGGTGAAGTATGATCCTGACGGAACAGCTGGGATCGTTAATATTATTATGAAAAAAGGTAATGTTCACAACCTCGGGTTGAATGGTATTGTCAATGCATCTGTATCAACAGGAGATAAATACAGTGGTGATTTCCTGTTCAATTACAGGAAGAAGGACATAAATTATTTTATTGGAGGTGATCTGCGGTACAATACATCACCGTCGCAAACCGAACTTACAAGAAATACGGTTGCTGATGACAGTACTATGACAATGAATTTACTAAAAACACTGTCCGATCGTAATATGATAGCCAGATCAGGTATGATTAAATCGGGATTCGACTATTATCTTAATGATAATAATACGATCTCATTGTCAGGGCAGTTTGGTTTGCCGGAGTATGAGAGAGTTATGGATTCCAGGTTTCATGAGTGGGACGATCCTAATACATTCCATTCATATATATTCAATGATGATGATTATGATATTTCCGGATATTATTATTTCATAAATTTTAATTATCAGAAAAAATTTTCAAACCCGGGACATGAGATCATGTTCAATGCATTTTATAATGTATGGGACGGGGAGAGATATGAGTATGCGGAGGAAATGATCACTGATACGGAATATGATCCTTTGGATTATCCTGTAAATAAGTTCAGGACTGAGCAGTACGAAAGTCGTAAGGAGGTCAGGATAAAAGCTGATTACACGCTGCCTGTAGATTCAACCGGTAAATTTGAAGGTGGTTTTCAGGGGTCATTAAGACCGGTGAACGCTGATTTTATATTTGAGAATTTTGATACGGTATCGCAGGATTGGATCTTAAACTCAACATTCAGCAATGATCTTATTTTTAATAATAATATATATGCGGTATATGCAATGTATTCCGATCAATGGAAAGGAATACAATACCAGGCAGGTATCAGGGGTGAATATACTGACCGGTTGCTTGAACTGCCGGATGCAGGTAAAAAATATTTGCTGGAAAGGGTTGATTATTTCCCTTCGGCATCGCTGACAAAGCAGATCAAAAAATCAGGCCAGGTTCAGTTAAGTTATAGCAGAAGAATAAATCGTCCCAATGAATTTTTCCTGAATCCGCTGCCTGCCTATTCTGATAAATATATTATCACTCTGGGCAATCCCGATCTGCTTCCCGAATACATTGATTCGTATGAGCTGAATTATATGAAATACCTGAAAACAGGATTCCTTTCTGCAGAAGCTTATTTCAGGCAGACAAACAATACTTTTGACAGGCTTTTTGAACTGGGAGATGATGAAATATTATATGTTAATACTGTTAATCTTGACAGGCAATATGCATACGGGCTGACATTATCAGAAAATGTCAGTGTTTCAAAATGGTTGAGCATATATAGCAATGTCAATACTTATCTTTATCAGTTGCAGGGCGATTATATTACTTATGACATTCCTGATGTGGCGGCTTCATTTGATTTATTTACCAGGCCAACGATAGTTATTAAGAAAAAGTACAGGATACAACCATACCTTGGGTATAATGGACCCGGATATGCATCCCAGGGAAGGGTAAACGGGTTTTTTAACGGAGGGATTTCTGTCAGTGCTGAATTTATGAAACAAAAGATGACAGCAGTGATTAGTATAATGAATCCATTCAATATTTTCGATTACTATGTTGATATAAAAGATCCTGAATTCACATCTGAATTCCGGATGCGAACAGAAGCCAATGTGGTCAGGTTATCCTTAAGTTACAGGATAAACAACTACCGTCCTGAGAAAAGGAACGAAGAGCAGATGAACAACATTAATCAGGGTGGGATGTTTTAGAATTTAACACCAGGTATAAAATCCCTGTATTTTTATTTTATTTATTTACAGGCAACTTTCCGTTTTTATTTACGTCTTATAGTTTTGCCCCGGAAGCTAATATTAACACCATAAATAGTAAGTAATGAAAAATATTTTTTTTTCACACATTGCCTTTATTATCCTCACTGTTTCGTTTTGTAAAGCATCTGATATTGACACAACGAAGGCATTACAGATTGCACAAAATTTTTATACCGAAAGGATCATCGGCTATCACGGAACCGGTATTAGTAATATATCCCTGGAATTAGTAAATACTGAAATGATCAATGGAGAGCCGGTATATTATATTTTCGGCAATAATGGTAATAGCGGATTTGTAATTATCTCTGCAACCGATGCGGTTTATCCTGTTTTGGCATATTCATTTGAAAGCGATTGTGATCCGGCAAACATACCGCCTGCATATACGGCATGGATGAAAAATTATTGCGATCAGATACTATATGTGAAGAAGAATAATTATTCACCTTCTCCGGAGATACAGGAAGCATGGGAAAAATATTCAAAAGGGTCAGCACCTTCGGACGATATTGATATAAAAGCTGTTGGTCCGTTACTTACAACGAACTGGAACCAGGGATCCGGCTATAACAGTTATTGTCCTGAAGATCCTGCCGGGCCGGGCGGTCATGTATATACAGGCTGTGTGGCTACTGCTATGGCACAGGTGATGAAATACCACAGTTTTCCGGAAACCGGTACCGGATCAAAATGTTATAATCACGGTACCTATGGTGAATTATGTGCTGATTTTGGTGCCACCACATATAATTGGGCCTCTATGCCAAGCGGGAGCAGTGATGAGGTTGCTAAGCTGATGTATCATTGCGGAGTATCAGTAAGTATGGATTATGGTCCTACCGGCTCCGGCGCTTCTACTTCAGGAACAGCTAACTCATTAATAGAATATTTTAAATATTCTCCAAACTTATTATATACCTATAAAAGTAAATACACGGAGGAGAACTGGAGGGATCTTTTATGCAGTGAACTGGATAACAGCAGGGTGCTGTCTTATAAAGGAAGTAATCATGCTTTTGTATGCGACGGTTATCAGGGAACTGATCATTTTCATTTCAACTGGGGGTGGGGTGGTAGTTATAACGGGTATTTTTATCTGAACGATCTTTCTCCGGGCAGTTATGATTTTACCAATTCACAGGCATGTCTTGTAGGAGTGGAGCCTGAAACGGACTATGCCGGGATGGACTGCACAGGAGCTGTTAACTTAACCTGTGATGTGCCATATAATGGTACAACTACTGACGGAATAAACAATGTTAACCGCTACGGTTGTTATTCTATTGAACAAACCGGTAAAGAAAAAATACATATAATCACAACTACTGAGCCCGGCAGGATAAAAGCCAAAGTGAGTAATACGGGAGATGCTGACCTTGATGTGATAATCCTTAATTATTGCTGTAGAGACAGTTGTGTTGCCGGAGGAGATTCAGTAGCCATCACTATTGGAGACGTTCCTGCAGGGATATATTATATTGTTGTTGACGGACGTTATGGTTATCAGGGTGATTATACAATTACTGTTACATGTCCGAATGATAAACCTGATCTTATTGTACAGGTGCCTTATGTAGCTCCGTATTATGTAGAACATGGTATGGAAAATGTGTTGCTGAGTTGTTATATTAAAAATTTAGGAAAGACACAGGCAGGTACCAGTGAGATGAAATTTTACTATTCCGATGATGAATTCTATGATGCTTCTGATCTTCTGTTTGACAGTACTGATGTCCCGGTGATCGATGCCGGAGATTCTGTAAAAGTCATTGCACGTGTGACCATGCCTGCTTCAGGTATGTCATCCGGTTTTGGCAAACGGATAATATTTGAAGCTGATGCTGATAATGATATTGATGAGTTTGACGAAGATCTGAATTATAATAATGAATACATTTCAATATTTGATCCGGGTTCCATTGATTGTTCTTCTGCTGTGGAACTTACTTCCGGGATTGAATACAACGGGAATACTTCTGTTGAAGGGAATTCGTTTATTGATGTATATAGCGGTGCAGGGGGAGCTTCGCTACCCGGTAAAGAAGTTTTACATAAGATCACTTCACCGTATGATGGTAAAATGCAGTTATTTTTTAATACTCCGGATGGCAGTGGTGGTGACGGAAAGGACGATATGCTGAAGTGCGTTTTTCTGAACGGTTGCAATGAGAATTCCATGATAAATATTTATTATTCTGATTCAGTTTTTATAAATGAATTATTTGTGATAAAAGGGCATACTTATTTATTTTCTGTTGATGCAACTTCGGAAACTTATGAAAGTGAATATGACCTGCTCGTAACCTTACCCGACTCATGTCCGGGGGACCTTTCAATGTGGATATCAGGGGATACTACCCTTTGCGAAGGCGATGATGTATATATGAATACAGATTGGAGTTATAATTCATACCAATGGTATAAGGATGGAATTCCGATACCAGGTGCTGTTGACGGGCAGTATAGCGCCAATGAAACCGGGGTTTACACAGTTGGTGTCACAGAAAATTCGTGTGAGACATTGTCACGTGAAGTATATGTGGCAGTAAGTCCTGTGCCACCGGAAGGCGCTGTGATATCTGCCTCCGGCAGTACAGAATTCTGTGAAGGAGACAATGTGGAGCTTGTTCTTACAAGCGGAACAAGCTATGAATATCAGTGGTTGTTAAACGGAGACACTATACCGGGAGAAACAGGAATGACATACTTTGCCGGAGAAACAGGGGTTTACGAAGTATTGGTTAAAAATGATGCCTGTACGTTCAGCTCAGACGAAATATCAGTAAAGGTCCTTCCATTACCGGCAGATACGGGAGATACACTACAGCCTTCCTTTGCAGACCTTGAAACATACTATCCGTTTACATATACAACTTACGGTATGGTGGATGCTAGCGGGAATGGCAACGATTGCGGCGCTTCCGGTGCAATAAAATGTGATGACAGGTTTGGAAATCCTGAACAGGCTTATGAATTTGACGGTGTTAATGATTATGTTTATACAACATATTATTACGAAAATATTAATATCTTATCTTTAGTAATATGGTTTAGAACAACTACCTCGGCAGGCGGGAAATTAGCCGGTTTCTCCACATCACGGTTCTATGATAATTCCTTTAAGGAGGATCGTCATATATATATGTCCAATTCAGGTAAAATATATTTTGGTGTAAATGACGGAAGTAAAGAGGTCGTCTCTTCTCCGGGCACCTATAATGATAATAACTGGCATCTGGCAACTGCAACTTTGTCGGGTACCGGTATGAAGCTGTATATTGACACTATACTTGTTGACAGTCGCCCTACACCTGTAACAGGAGATGATTACAAAGGTTATATCAAGATCGGTAAGGGTTATGTTGACGGGTGGCCGGGTGAACCTTCCGGTACAAATTTCCAGGGACAGCTTGATGATTTTATGTTTTATGAAAGGGAGATCTCCTTATCAGAAATAAAGGTCATATATGATAATAGTAAAGTGCTGTCATATACAGCCTCCCCCGGATCTGCATGTGATTCTGGTGTAGTTACAGTTACTATTTTTAATTCAGAGCCTAATATTGATTACATACTCAGGTATGACAGTGATGATACTCCGGCTTCAGTTATGGTTGAAGGAAATGGAGGATCAATAGTTCTTACCGGTGACATTATTTACTCCACATCAACATTTAATGTCTTTGCTGTTAATAGTCTGACATCATGTGAAAATGAGTTTTCCGAAAAGATCATACTTAACATATATGATACCCCGGAAATCCCTGAGATCATACAGACAGCGCCGGATAGCCTTGCCAGTTCAGTTACAGCTTACGGTTATCAGTGGTTTCTTGATGGAAACCTATTGCCTGATACAACACAGGTCATTTATGTTGATCAGGAAGGATTTTATACTGTAATTGCTTATAATAATGAATGTTTTTCAGATACTTCGGACAGCTATTTGTATATTCCGACAGGAGTGGCAGAATTGGATGATCATTTTCTGATATATCCGAATCCCTGTAATACCGGGACATTTTATATCCGGTCAGGTCAGCAGACAGGCAGCAAAATGAAAGTAAGTATTTATAGTCTGTCCGGAAAAAAGCTTTTTGAACAATATTATGAAAACCAGGATATAATCCATTGCAGTCCAAATATCCAAAATGGGTCATATTTAGTAGTAATTACTACGGAAGAAGATGAAAAATTTATAAAACTGTTGAGTATTATTAATAAGTAACATTAGTTCGGCATACTAATGATATCAGAAACACCTGATACATATTCATATTATCTTATTATAACCAGTTTTTTCCCTATACTTATTCCGTTTTGTGTCATCAGATAATAATAATATGTTCCTGAATGAATATTTTCCAAAGGAATTTTAATACTATTATCGGAGCCGATGATCTCCTGACACAGTATCTCTTTTCCGAATATATCGTAAAATACGATTGAACCATTATTATTAACCGGCAGATAGTATTTAAAAGTCACATAGTTATTAGCCGGATTCGGATATGGATCAGATATTTTTAATTCGGGTAAAATATGTGAATCAATACTGCCGTAATCATCACATGCACATCTTACCGAATAACCGTAAGTGGATCCGCTATATGCATGACGATGCACCTTTGCGCTTGATTCTGAGACACCCCTGTACCATGCATTATAAGTTTCAGTAGCAGTCCATATCGTACCTAATGTTCCCATGCTTGAAAAATGGTTATTGGAATATGCTCCGGCGAGCAAAGCGTTGAAACCGGAACTGCCGCCTACTTTAAGCCGGGTTCCCTGATCAGTACCCCTCCATTCGGAGGCATCTGCCTGAGCCTGTGTCATGCCGAGAGTCATTTCCAGGGTTTTCCATTCCTCATCAGTAGGGATGTGCCATCCTTCGGGGCATATCCCCTGTGTTGTCCCGGCAAGTCCGTTGTCGGAAGGGGAATAGTCCATCATTTCAGACCACTTGTATAATCCTCCATATTCGTCACAATTTGAGGAGTTATCATTATAACAATATTTATGCACGATCCCGTCATCAGACATATCAGCAGGAGGTGTTATTTTAGTCCCGTAATTCAGGTTTTCTGCCATCCAGCATTGATTACCTATCAGTACCGTATTGTATTGTTTGCTGTCACGCGGATCCACCAACACATCCCCACAGTTGAACTGTCCATAAAGCAATGTGCCGGTCAATAAAAAAGCGGTAACAAAAATTGTAATTTTAATCATGATGTTTATTTTTTATTTTAGGAGTGGTTAATACAAACATAAAATAGATGATCCCCGGGGCGGTTCAAATAACAACCTCTAAGTTAAAATTTTTTTATAAGACACCAAAAGGAGGGAAAACCCTTAATATCACAGGTGATTTTTTTATTTTTTCTGAATTATAAGTCTTACAGATGCCAGGATCATGAAAATTCCAAAAATGAGTTTTAGAGTTGCTGATGGCATATTGTTGGCGAAAATTGCTCCAAAAACAGCCCCGGCAAGTGATGTGGGGATCAGGTATTTTATTGCGCCTGTGGATATATTATCATATTTTTTATGAAATATAGCCCCGGCAAGGGTTGTAGGGAAGATAACAGTTAGTGAAGTAGCTATTGCTTCATGTATTGACAGTCCGAAAAACAGGCAGAATACAGGTACCATGATGATGCCTCCTCCAATGCCGAACAAAGCGGAAGCCGAACCGGCGATCAAACCTAATATTATTAACAGCGGATAAGTTGCATTGCTTGTAACAGGATCAACCGGAATATTTATTATTCCTGTTACTTTCAGCCCCACAAAAAGAAGCAGCACTGCAAATAATTTTGTGAGTATTTTACTGCTTATCCTGTTTGCCAGTTTTGCCCCGAAATATACACCGATCACTGATCCGATCAAAACAAACAGTGCTACAAGCAGAATTATATTTTCGTGCCTGATCATACTATGTGTTGCTATTCCCACTAAAGCGGCAGGGACAATAGTGGCAAGAGAGGTACCGACAGCCTTTTTTATATCATAATCAACCAGAAGTATTAATGCAGGAACTATTATTATACCACCGCCAATACCAAGGGAAGCACTGCAAAATCCGGCAACAAGGCCCAGGAGCAACAAACTATAGTTCTTCATTCATTTTTGTATTACCCTGTAAAATTGCAAAAATTTTTCAGGAAAATAGAATTTTTACGATTTACAATGCAGGATGTACAATGTACGATTTGAAGACATAGTTATAATAATTATAGAATAAAATGAATCGTAATTCGTAAATATTAAAGAGTTTTAGCTTTTTGAACAAGGATCAGGAATTCGGTTTTGTAATTATGGGGATTGTGGTCCATGGCATTCCCTGCCCATTCCAGTATATAATCATACGTGGCATTGCCCTTGTAGTCGGAATCCCTGAGCAGCAGTGCAAAAGAAGCTGCCGATGCTGCAAACCTCATATTTTCGGAAGCATTTTCAAATGTGCTGCCTGAATCGAACACTTCAAGACTGAACAGATTACTGTGCTCCTCTCCCGGATATTTATAACGGAAATCAATGTCTATTATTCTTACATTGGTAGTACTCTCTGTCGGGATGATCTCGTACAGGGCTGTTATGGTCTGGTCGGATCCTATCTCACCCGCATCCTTATCATCATCTTCAAAGTCCTCTTCGTTAAGCACCCTGTTCTCATACCCTATCAGCCTGTAGGAATGCACAAGTTCAGCATTGAATTCGATCTGTATCTTTACATCCTGTGCAACAGTGTAGAAGCTGTTATAATCATATATAAAAACCTTTTTTGCCTGTTCGATATTGTCAATATATTCATAATTACCGTTGCCGTTATCTGCAAGCTGCTCCATCATGCCGTCATTGAGGTTTCCTGTGCCGACGCCGAGAACTGTCAGATATACACCTGATTCCCTTTTTTCCTCGATCAGCGCCACCAGCTCGTCCTGGTCTGATATACCCACATTAAAGTCACCATCAGTACCCAGTATTACACGGTTATTACCATTTTCTATAAAGTTTTGTTCGGCAATTTTGTATGCTGTTATAATTCCTTCTGAGCCTGCAGTGCTTCCTCCGGATCCCAGCTCGTTAATAGCGTTAATGATGGTTTGTTTATCAGAGCAGTATGTGCTGGGCAGGGCAATCTCCCAGCTCCCTGCATAAGTGACTATTGCCACCTTATCCTGGTCACGGAGTTCATTGACAAACAGAATATAACCTTGTTTCAGCAGTTCGAGCTTGTCAGAACTGCTCATAGATCCTGAGACATCGATCAGAAAAACAATATTAGCAGCAGGCAGATCCTGTTTATTTATATGCTTCCCTTTCATTCCTATCCTGATTAGCTTATGGGATCCATCCCACGGGCATACTGTGACCTCCCCGTCAACAAATACCGGTTCGTTTCCGGAAGGCTCGCTATAATCGTAGCTGAAGTAATTTACTACTTCTTCAGTCCTGATGGCATCTGCAGGAGGTAATGATCCGTTGTTAAGGAATCTCCTGGTATTGCTGTATGATGCACCGTCAACATCAATTGAGAAAGTGGATACTGGATTCTCTGCAACTTCAATAAACGGATTTTCAATGATCTCATTATATTGTTCCCCGGTATAGTCCCCGTTCCAGTCACCGCTATAATTGAAGTTCTCAAATCCCCAGGTTTCATCCCGGTCCTTACTACAGTTGGTAAATAAAAGACAGACAGCAGCTAATAAGAAGACAGCTTTTTTCATAGTTAAAGGTTTTAATTAACAAAATACACGAATTGTTTTACACTGTACTCCTTTGTCTGTCTGTTCTGTCCCAAGCACTCCGGACAGAATTCCGACATGTAGAATTCCTGATATTCGGAAGTAAAATGGGTATGTAAAAAGTTGAGATAATTGCCTCAACTGTTATATTAGATGTCTGACCGGTTAAAAAGGTTGCGTATAATCATAGAATTATTATGAACTAAATTTCTTAACTTGCACGATATTATTAATATTAACATTAAATGATCATGGAATATTTAAGGAAATATTTTGCTGGTATAGCATTTGTTATATTTTTTCTGTCATGTTTGTCTTTATCTGCGCAGAATGTAGCTATTACTGACAATGAGTCATATACTGCCCATCCATCGGCAATGCTTGATGTTAAGTCCGTTACAAAGGGGATGCTTGTACCGCGGCTGACAACAGTACAGCGGGAGGGAGTCAGCAACCCTGCCACAGGATTGCTGGTGTTTGACACTGATGAGGGAACTTTTTATTTTTATAATGGCACTGCATGGGTTGATCTTTCTGCGCCCGGCGGGGAGATATGGATTCTTGACGGTTCGGATGTTTATCTTGCTGACAATACATATAATGTTGGTATTGGATCAAGCACTCCTGCAGGTAAGCTGGAAGTCAGGGGGGATGGTACAGCCGGTGTTGATGATCCTTTGTTTGAGGTAATAAATTATTCAGGAGATACTGTATTTGCTGTATATACCGAAGGCGTTCGCATCTGGGTTGGCGATGACAGTGGCAGTAAAGCTTCGGGCAGTAAGGGAGGATTTGCCGTAGGAGGATTCAGCACATCCAAGGGCATGACAAATGAGTATCTTCGTGTTACTGCAGATAGTGTAAGGGTTTATATTGATGATGAAGGGGGGCAGAAAGCTTCAGGCAGTAAAGGGGGGTTTGCTGTAGGTGGTTTTAGCACAGGCAAGGAAGAGAATTATGACTATTTCAACATATCGGGAGCTGATTCGGCAGAGGTGATCAATCCCAGCGAGGCACGTATGGTATGGTATCCTGCAAAGGAGGCTTTTCTTTCTGGCAGGGTGCTGATTGAATCTGTTGACAGCGTAGGAACAAATTCCATGGCGACAGGTTTTGAGTCGAAATCCATTGGTAATTATTCACAGGCTTTAGGTTATCGTGCACGTGCTTTCGGCAAGAATTCAACGGCAATAGGAAATAATGCAAATGCCAGAGGGAACAATTCATATGCTATTGGTGATTCTGCCATTGCCAAAGGGAACGGCTCTTATGCCATAGGTTCTATTTCAAGAGACACTACAGGAGCAATAACCGATGAACAGACGTCAGCATTGGGAGATTATTCAATTGCACTGGGTCTTGGCGCTAAAGCTGAGGGCAAAGGTTCGATGGCAATAGGTGCCAGCAACAGGGCTGCCAAAGGCTGGGCTTTTGCTATAGGCAGGGAGTCTCAGGCAACTGATTACCTTGCTCTGGCTATAGGTTATCAGTGTGTTGCCAGTTCGAATGATGGTGCATGTGTAGTAGGATACCAGAGCACTGCATCAGGGACAAGAAGCACTGCTGTAGGAAGGGGATGTACTGCCAGCTCTGTGGGTGCTGTTGCCATTGGGAATGGTGCAGAAGCATCAGGAAGCTATTCTCTGGCGGTAGGTGGTGCTACGGCGTCAGGCTGGGGTGCGCACGCCTGGGGCAGCGGCTCTGTGTCATCAGCGAACAGCTCGATCGCTATAGGTATTAATAATAGTGCTGCAGACAATTGCAACGTATCAATAGGTTATGGCAACTCAACCGAATATACATATTCTACAGCCTTGGGGATAAATAATACATCAACATACCAGTATGCCACATCGGTCGGATACAGCAATGAGGCATACCATTTGTATTCTACAGCAATAGGCTATAACAACAGTACACAATATCTGCATTCCGTTGCTCTCGGCTCAGGCAATACAGCAAATAACTGGGCATCGATAGCCATGGGTTATAACAATACTGCAAACGGGGATTATTCAACAGTTATCGGAGGTGAAGGCAATACATCACATGACGCCTGGGAAACAGTATTCGGGAGATATGCAGAAACAGGTACAGGAAGCCAGGATACATGGGGCAATACCGACCGCCTGTTCGTGGTAGGGAACGGAACCGGATCATCATCAAGGAGCAATGCACTGGTGATTTTAAAGAATGCCAGGACAGGGATCAACAGAACGCCGACCAGCAACAGGCTTGAGGTTGGCGGCAATGCTTCAAAAAATGTTGCAGGCGACTGGCTGGCAAATTCTGATAGACGGATAAAGACTGATATCAGGGATATAGAAAATCCCATGGAGACAGTACTTAAATTACGTCCGGTAATATTCAGATATACCGATGAGTGGCTGGAAAGGAACCCTTCTATAGAAGACAGATATTACTACAATTTTATTGCACAGGAATATGCTGAAATATTCCCCGGGTCAGTGAAAGGCAGTGGTGAGTACCTTGAGGACGATGATGAGGAGATCCTGCAGATAGATACATATAATGCACAGATAGTTACTATAAAAGCCGTTCAGGAGCTTATTGGTATTGTTAAAGAGCTTAAAGAGGAGAATGCTGCATTAAGGGCAGAGATACATGATATCAGATCAGAGATTAATTATTCTGCTAATAATGAGTAACTTTTTTTTTAACAGAATTACTATTGACTTATATAACAAATAGCCGTAAGTTTGCATCTTAGAAATATAAACCTCTAAAACTTATTACAATGAAAAGAACATTACTTTTACTTTCGGCTGTTTTTTATGTTAGTCTGATCTATGCTCAGTATATACCTAACGGGGGATTTGAAAACTGGAGCAATGACACTATTGGCGAAGACCTGGATGAATGGACAACCACCAATTCCACCTGGTTCGGTACGGATTGTGTTACCAGGTCCACAGACTGTGTTTGTGGCAACTATTCTGTGAAGATGGAGACAAAGCTAATGGGACAGGATACTATCTTTGGTTTTGTTCTTCACGGAGATGCCGGCGAGGAAGGACCTGCAGGTGGCATTCCTTATACAGACCAGGTAAATACCATTAACGGCTGGTATAAATATGATATTATGCCCGATGACACAGCTATTATTCTTGTTCAGTTAAAAAGTGGCGGAGATACTCTAAGCGAGGATCTTATTTCAATTACCGGAACACAGGATACATGGACAGAGTTCATGTTTAGTATAAATGCAGGGCTTGAAACGCCTGATACGGTATTTGTAGGATTTGTGAGCAGCAATGCACTTGAGGATATTGCTGTACCCGGATCATGGCTTATGGTTGACAGCGTTTATTTTACTACACCTTCAGGTGATGCTACGCCATTGCCGAACAATGATTTCGAAAACTGGCATGATATTACCATGGAAGATGTAGATGACTGGAATACAATGAATCCTTTAACAGCAGGGTGGGATATCTATACAGTAAGAAAAACCACAGACTGTCATAGTGGTACTTATGCAGCGGAGATGGAAACATACGCGACAGATGAGGATACTGTGGATGCTATAATGACCCTTGGTACGTTTGATGAATATGGTATTCACGGAGGTGTACCCTTTACAGATATTCCGGAATATATGGAAGGATATTATAAATATTATCCAAGCGGAACAGACACTGCAAGAATAATATATATCTTTACTAATGGTGGGGAGTACTTGCCTAATGGTATGTACGGAGTGGAGATCACTGCAGAAGTTGATTCTTTTGTTTATTTTCAGGCACCGGTATTAATTACCAGTGCTCCTGATACCGTTAATATCGTAGTATTTTCCGGAAATAATCCGGGAAGTCTGCTGATCCTGGATGATCTGGAATTTACTTATCCGAGCAATATAAGCCAACAGGAAAGTTTAAGCAACCTGAATATATATCCTAATCCTGCAACAGATAAATTATTTGTATCATATTATCTGGATAATGCAGCTGATGTTACATCGTCTGTGACTGATATCCAGGGCAGGGAAGTGATTAATAAACTGTATGGCTCAAAGGCAAAGGGGAATAATTTTATCACTTTGGATATCAGCAGCCTCTCATCAGGATTATATATTTACCGGTTGATCGCCAATGACCAGGTAATAACCAGAAAATTTGCGATTAAGTAATATCTTCAGACATAAATAACAGGATATTTTATTATCTTCGTAAAATAATCCCCGGCAGTTACTGTATGATTGTTGTTCATTATATTTTATACGACCTCGCATATAGTGTATTCAAATAATGATTTATTAATCATAATAATGATGTTATGAAAAAAATTACCAATTACTTCAAACAAACCCTTGCTGTAATTTTTGTATTGCTTTCATTTACTGTTACAGCCCAAACCGTTTATGAGAATTCTATTGACGGTGTGATCTACTTTAAAACGGACATGATAAATGCTTCTGATGTCAGATCTGCTGAAGGCATTCTTAATATTGAAGACATCCCGTTTCTAAGGGATATGGTCCCGGAATATGGTATATATATGGTGGAGCAGCCTTTTTACAGGTCTGATCCTTCTCCATTGCATGATATTTATAAAATATCATTTGATGATCATGAGATGGTGGATCAGTTGATCAATGAGCTCATGTCCCGTGAAGGAATCGAATATGCAGAAAGGGCTCCGATATACAGGTTGCATTTATCCCCTAATGACACATATTATAATCAATCAAGCTATTACCGGTGGCACCTTACACTGATAGATGCCGAACAGGCATGGGATATCACGACAGGATCTTCAGATGTTAAAGTTGCTGTCATAGATAATGCGATATGGACAGGACATTCGGAGCTTGATGATAAAGTTGTAGCACAGATCGATCTTGGAAATGATGATAATGATCCAACACCACCTTCAACGATCGGGTGGTCTCACGGAACACATACATCAGGGCTTGTATGTGCCGAGACAAATAATAATTCAGGAGTGGCATCCATAGGTTTTGATATAAGTCTTATAGCAATAAAAGCAGGTAAAGATGATAATCCTAATAATGTATATGCTGGTTATGAAGGTATGTCATGGGCTGCTGATAACGATGCAGATGTAATAAGCATGTCTTATGGAAGCAATGAGTATTATGAAACAGGACAGCATGTTGCAGACTATTGTTATAATAAAGGATGTGTGATGCTGGCTTCTGCAGGAAATGAAGGCAACCAGGGTAATCCTATCAATTATCCTGCTGCTTATGACCATGTTATAGCTGTCGGGTCGGTTAACGGGAATGACACAAAGGCCAGCTCTTCACAGTACGGAACATGGATTGATGTTATGTCACCGGGTGGCACATATAGCGGATATGGAGTATTCAGCACTGCTTATACAGGATATACTACAATGAGCGGGACATCAATGGCATGCCCGGTTGCAGCAGGACTGTGCGGTCTGATATTGTCGGTGAATCCTAACCTTACTCCTGATAAGGTCGAGGAAGTCCTCGAGACAACCTGCGATAATATTGATGTACAGAATCCCTCTTATGTAGGGCAGATGGGTGCAGGAAGGATCAATGCTTATGCAGCGGTACAGGAAGCGCAGAACACGATATCTACGGTATATGCTGATTTTACCGCCAATTCGACTTTGGTATCTATGGGAGGATCAATTGATTTTACAGACCTTTCCGTAGGATCAGTCACTTCATGGTCATGGACATTTGAAGGAGGAACACCCAACGTGTCAAATGACCAGGATCCGTCAGGAATTGTATATAATACAGCCGGAGATTATTATGTTACACTTGAAGTGACTGACGGAACAAATAATAATACAGAAACCAAGACAGCATATATCAGGGTTCTTGATAATTCAAATTCTGCATGGATAATACAGGCATCGGGATATGCAGCAAACAGTTATGGGGTTTATGATCTTTCTATTGCTGATCCGTTTGTTGTTTGGGGATCTGTGGTGGATGGATCGGACGGCTCAGGGGTCAGTAAGTTTGTTAAGACAACTAACGGAGGTGTTAACTGGACAAATGATGATGTAGCAGGTGCACCTGCCAGCTCAACACTTGCAGATATCTACGGCATGAACACTTCAAAAGCCTGGCTGGTATTTTTTAAGGATGCAGGTGGCGGCGGTTATATATATGCTACAAAAGATGGCGGTACTTCATGGGAACACCAGTCATCGGCAACATATTCAAATGCCAGCAGTTTTCCCAATGTTGTTCATTTTTTTAATGAAAATGAAGGGTTTTGTATGGGCGACCCTATTAACGGGGAATTTGAGATTTATACCACCTCGGATACAGGAGATACATGGACTCTTGTAGATGGTGGTAATATTCCGGATCCATCTCCATCGGATGAGTGTGGATGGACAACCTTATATGAAGCCATTGGTGATGTGGTTTGGTTTGGAACAAACAAAGGAAGAGTATTTAAATCAACTGATAAAGGACATACATGGACTGTTGTGTCAACAGGGCTAAGTAATATTGACAAAATAGAGTTTAATGACCTTGATAACGGAATAATTCAGGATGTCGAATATGATGCAGGCGGCTCAGGTGAAGTTATTAGTTTTGAGATGAAGGTGACTCATAATGGAGGTTCTACATGGTCGGATGTTACACCGGGTAGTGGTATTTTTAAAAATGATATTGCTGCAATACCGGGAGTGGCGGGCAAATTCATTTCAGTTGGAAATGACGGCACAGGATCAGGAGGCACTTACGGATCAGCAATGACTGAAGATTATGGGGTAACATGGACAAATGTTGATGAGGGAACCCAGTATATATCAGTAGAGTTCTATGATGACAATACAGGTTGGGCAGGCGGTTATTCCTCAAGCCCGACAATGGGGGGAGTATATAAATGGAGGGGAGATGAGACAGGTGTTGAGGAGGACGTAATTGTTAATTATAATAGTATGATATATCCGAATCCTTCAACAGGCAGGTTCAATTTAAGATTATTCGGTCTGGAGAAAAAGACATTCACTGTAAGCGTATATGATCTTTTGGGGAAGCTTGTTTATAATAGGACATACAGATCATACTTAAGAATATTTAATACTTCACTGGACTTATCCAATGTGGGAAAAGGGATGTATATTGTTATCGTGGATACACCTGGTCAGGTATTACGGGAAAAAGTGATCATCGAATAATATTTATAGAAGTAATATAAAAACCTGCCTGTTTCAAGGCAGGTTTTTTAATATCTTACACTGTGATATATTGTTGAATCCGGCGTCTTTTCTATTGTAAAGCAATAATTCAGCATTATTTCAAATGTGCCGCTGCAATAACTACTCATTTTTCCGATATTAACATCATACGCGAGCCCGATCTTCAGGTTCATCGGCAGAATGGTGCCGGCAATAGCAACTATTGATTCTTCGAACCTGTACGAAAGCCCTCCGAAAAACATCTTGTTATACAGAAGCATTGCATTGATGTCAACCTGTGCCGTAGGACCGTCGGTTTTAATAAAGGCTGATGGCTGCAGTTCGAACAGCCGGTTTGGCAGATCAATAAAATATCTTGCAATTATATAATAATGCCTTGCTATAAATGGTATTGTATCCATTCCGCTGTATTTGATCTCTGCTTTGTTGATATGGCTGGTTGAAATACCTATATAATAATCTTCAGCCCCATAGAAAGCCCCGATCCCGATATCCAGCGCCATAAAGCTGTTATCCTGAGGAATGGCAGGATCATCAAATATGCCGGTTTGCCCGTCTGAGATTAGAAAATCGGGGGGTACCCACTCTCCTTTAAGGGATTTATTCAATAGACCGATGCTCATACCTAATCCTAACCGGCCGGGCCCCAGATCAAATTTATAGCTGTAAGCGCCATTGAACAGGAAGTTATTCTCAAAACCCAGTCCGTCGGAGCAGATATTCATGCCGATACCGCTTTTCCCTTTATCAGGAAAGTCCAGTGGCATATTGCCGCTGAAAAGTCTGGTCCTGGGCGCTCCTTCAAAACCCATCCATTGCTGCCGGTTTAGGATCGTGCCGCAGATATAGCCGCTATGCCCGACATAAGCGGGATTGATAAATCCCAGGTTGAACATGTTCATGCTGAACTGGGGATCCTGCTGTGCAAAAACTGAAAAAGAAGCTACAATTAAAACAAGTGTGGTAATTAAATTTTTCAAAACAATTGTTTTTAAATTAATAAATCGTACTTAATTTATAAATGCATTACATGTCGAAACCGCTGCCTGCGGCAACATGTTTTTGCAACCCGGTAGTTCCCCTTAAATAAAATATGAAGGCTATTTTACAGGCTGATCAGTAAATGATCAGTAAATGAATGACAAGTGTTAATTCTTCTGGTTTTGTATTATAGACTATTAATAAATGGAAATGGTTGCATGAATATTTAATATTTTCCTGACAGGTTAATAAGTGAATTCTATTTTAACAGGATTATCATTCTACTGATTTTTTTGTTATTTCCTGTTCTCACATGTACAAAATATTGTCCTGCAGGCAATGTGTCCCCCCGGATATCATTACTATTCCATTTGTATGTATAGAAGCCATTGCTGGTTCCTTCGGCTTTTAGAAGCGCAACCTTTTTCCCTTCAATGTTATATATGCTCAGGTCCGGTTCATCATCACACCAGTTCCTGTTCAAATAAAAGGTTATCTGAGCGCTGAACGGATTTGGATATGCCCTCAGGTATTCTGTGTTATTTGTTTTTTCAGGCGGAAGAGCAGTAGGTATTTTATCTGAATTACCATAGTAAATATCATATCCAGTTCCGTTATCTTCCATCCAGACATAATCTATTTTATTATAGCAGAATTGTTTATATGCTATACCTGGATTTATTGGATTATCGGAAATCGTATCCATAATAAAATGATATGATCCCTCGGTAAAGCCCTGTATCAGATACCCGTCCTTAAGGTAGATAAATCCAAATCCCAGGGGAGGAATAACATTATCAATAAAAATGTCAGTTACCTGCCCTTCAATAATATAATCACTATAATTATCTACTTCTATATATTCGGATGATGTTGAGAAAGTATCACAATATGTTTTTACTACTGCATTTTTTTCATTATCAAGGAAGAATAATTTGGGCTGTGAATATTCATAATTTACAGGTTCGGGATACAAACCTATTGAGATACACGGTAATGTCCCGGAATAGTTAAATCCCTGCCATGTATTTCCATAGTCAGAACTACATATAAAATAAACATCTTTATCAATTCCTTCCCCCACTGCATATGTTATATAAACAGTGTTATCAAAATATTGCAGGTTTGTAGCCACGGAAACATCTGAAACAGCATTATCCGAATATAAATTTTGGATCTGACTGATCGAATCGGGATATATTTTAATATAGTTGATCCTATCATGGTAAACATCTTGTTCAAGCCAAACAACATGTACTACTGAAGCTGAATCCACATCTGCTACGGGCAGAATATTAATATTACCTCCGGTGCTAAGTGCCAGGGGTGTTGACCAAACACCAGTATCCGGTTTTAATGAATACATGATCTGTGAAGTATCATCTGTTGATTCAAAGACCAGGTGCATAGTATTATCATGACCTATTGCAGCAGAAGGATTATTTCCGATAAGTATTTCCTCCCATCCCCAGTCATAATTTGATTGACCTATCCATATTGAGTTTGTCATACTTGCAAATACATATACATTATCATTTGCATCACGGATTATCTTTCTTTGTGTCCTGTTTGCCAATGATGTTTCGTACTGCGTGGTTCCGATCAGTGTTTGACCTTTCAGATTAATACACGGAAGAATTATTATTGCCAGTAAAACAAGGTGTGATTTCATGGCGTTTGTTTTTAAATTATTTATTTTGTCTGATATATAGACTAAAAGTAAAGAATAATAGTTGCTTATGCAGTGTAAAAATTATGATTATTCTATTTAGTGATTCTCTTTCATGTTTTAAATTTTATTTTTAATATCCCGGTCCCCGGTATTTGTCATCACCAGCCATGATATCCAGGTAACTAATATATCGTGATTCGCTGATAGTCCCGTTCTCAACACCTTCTTTAACGGCACACCCGGGTTCGTGCGTATGTGTGCAATTGTAATACTGACAGTCTTTGGATAATTTGAACATCTCCGGGAAAAAATGGTATATTTCCTCATCATACATGTCAATTACACCAAATCCTTTGATGCCGGGTGTATCAATTATATAACCACCGGATTCAATAGCGAACATTTCCGTATATGTTGTTGTATGTTTTCCTCTCCGGTGATAGTCCGATATTTCTTTTGTCTTAAGATTAAGGTTCGGATCAATAACATTGATTAGCGTTGATTTACCCACTCCCGAATGACCCGAAATAACACTTATCCTGTCTTTCAGAATATCTTTTATCTGATCAATATTGGCTTTTGCCACAGCAGATACTTCAAGGCATTTATATCCAATTTTTTCATAGATGTCTTTATACTCATTTAATTTTTGGAATTCTTTTTTACCATAAAGGTCTGTTTTGTTGAATATTAATATTGCAGGGATACGATAAGCTTCAGCAGAGATAAGATATCTGTCAATAAATGCAGTTGTTGTAACAGGGTAATTTATTGTTACTACTAATAATGCCTGGTCGAGATTTGCTGCAATTATGTGTGAATGTTTTGAGAAGTTGGAAGACTTTCTTATTATATAATTTTTCCTGTCCAGTAATTCAGTTATTATACCTGTATCCTCATCTCCTGCAGTGTCAAAAAATACCTGGTCGCCCACAGCCACAGGATTGGTGCTCCTGATCCCTTTAATCCGGAATTTACCCCTGACTTTGCAATTAAAGATTTTGCCGGATTCGTCCTTTACCGAATACCAGCTGCCGGTTGATCGTATGACAAGCCCTTTTTTCAAAGCTCAATTTTTTTACAAAAGTAAATTAATAAACATGATTATTAAAAAATGTGGATTTGTTTTATTGGATGGGGCCCCGATACGCTTCGCTATCGGGATTCCTGCCTGCCGGCAGGCAGGGTTCGACTACTTATTCCATTGCATTTCATTTATGGAATAAGAGTCTCACGAAAAAAAGCGGTTAGTCAACCACTAACCGCATAGTTTTTGAAAGCTGTGACTTTCACAGGTTTTGGGGGCAAGGCATATTTTATCTATATCTGATTTATCTTTACTTAAGATCCTGAAGATCATTTATGATTTTTCCGCGCCGGTATTAGCTTTATGAAAAACTTCATTGATTATTTCACCGTAAATATCGCCATAGGTCTTGTAGCACCATTCATAAAGCTTATTTCTATTATTATCTCCGGACCAGATAATCAGTTTCCTTAGTTCCTTTGCAAACAGGTTTGCATCAAAACTTACCTTTTGTAATATCTGCTTCGAAAAATTTAGCATTTTACCAATAATTTTAAATTTCTAAATAATTCTACGATGATTTGTGAAAAATGTTATACTATTTTATAAAAATGTTTAATAGACATATTAAATAACATATATATCGTATATATCGGTTTCAGTTTTGTTTTGAATTATAACAAATAACACAATGAATATGTTCAGAGATGATTAGTATGTAAGGAATATTAAATGCGGGCAAATTATAAATTGTTTTTTCCACTCCACTCAAGTAGTATTCGGGCTATATTTGTAGCATGTGTGCTTATTGCTCTCAGCATACTTATTACCTCGATATGGATCTTGCTGCTGGAAACAGATCTTTCTACATCCCCGAGAAGTCTTTCATAGTGCTGGCGTTCCAGATCCATTGCTATTTGACTGTATTTTTCGTACTTCTGCTTCATCTCCCTGGCTTTTTCGAGATTTATTTCGCGGAATACTTCAATAGCCCTGCTGAGTTGTTTCATGCATTTGACATGATACTCATGTATTTCTTTTTTACCTTCCACGGAAAACTGGCTTTCAGTGTCAAGCCATTTTATTGCCTGGTTGTACAGGTTTGTAGAAACAATATCGGCCATCTGCTCCAGTTCCTTAATTGTGTACATCATCTGAAATGCCTCCTGTATCCTTTCTTCTCCTGTATTTTCCCGTGTTATTTTAAGAAGGAATGCTTTGATCTGCTCGCGCAGGTAGTCCACTTCCCTTTCCTTTTTTTGTATTTCTTCCAGTACCGACCTGTCTTTATTAAGAAAAGGACTGATGATATTCCTGACCATTGTCTGCACTTTGCCACTCATACGTAATGATTCCTGTTTTGCAAGGTTCAGGGCAAGTGCGGGGGTATTTATAAAATGGTAATCAATATATTTAAGCTTGAAAGGTTCTTCCTTTTCTTCTTTTTTCGCAGGCAGTATCCTGTCTATTGCTCTGGCACAAATAGTGGTGAACGGAATAAGAAGAACAGTCAAAACTACATTAAATACTGTATGTGTATTTGCAATTTGCCTTGGTACAACATCGGCAAGAATATTAATGTTTTCTGCACCTGAAGAACCTTTGGGAGAGATATATTCGATAATTTCCGCAAAAGTAGAAATCCATGTAATAAAGATTATAACTCCCAGCACTTTGAATAAGGTATGTGCAAGTGCTACCTTTTTTGCCTCCCTGCCCATATTGATACTTGCCAGGATGGCTGTAACAGCAGTTCCTATATTGGATCCGAATATCAGCGGGATACTTGCCTCAAGGCTCAGAAATCCCTGGGAGGCAAGAATGATCATAATTCCGATAAAAGCGCTACTGCTTTGTATCAGTGCAGTAAAAAGTGTCCCTGCCAATATGCCTAGTACCGGGTTTTCAAGCCTGAGTAACATTTCGATAAAGGGATCGTACGATCTTAGAGGATACATGGATTCAGACATTATATGCATGCCAAAGAACAGTATGCCGAACCCCAGTACTGTTTCACCGATATGCTTATATTTCACCGATTTAATGAATAATGTCATAAAAAATCCGGCAGCTATTAACAGAAGAGAGTAGTCAGTAAGCCTGAATGCTATCAACTGGGCAGTGATGGTAGTACCGATAGCTGCCCCAAGGATCACACCAAGGGACCGGGAGAATTTCATTAATCCCGACTGGACAAAACTGACAAGCATAACTGTTGTTGCACTGCTGCTTTGTATTGCCATAGTTACGAAAGTGCCGATACCAACACCAACAAACCTGTTGTTTGTTAAAGTGCCAAGAATGGATCTTAGCTTGTCCCCGGCAGTTTTTTGCATACCTTCACTCATCATATGCATTCCCAAAAGGAACAGCCCTAATCCGCCTAACAGCCCTATTATTAACATAAAAACCCAGTCAGATTCACGTGCATATAACTTATATATTAGCATATTCTCAGTTGAGGATGTACTGATCTTTGCAGTGATCTCGTACTCTCCCTGTTCCGAACCAAGCCTTATATAAGTCTTTGCAATGCCATTTGTGTCTGTATATGCAACTTTATTAAATATCTTGAATCCTTCCTGTTGTTCAGGAAAAGAGACAATCTCAAAACTAACAGGGAAATTTGTTATTGGCAGAGAGTCATTCATGACAACCTTTACCTTAACTGGTTTTTCAAGTTTAAGATTGACGGACTGGTATTGCAGGTCGCCGGAAAAATGTGGTATTGTGTGTGAAACAGGCTTTACAATACTGATAATAGAATCGCTAACCGGAAAAGCTTTGCAAACCTGTAATCCTGAAAAAAATGTAAGGAATAAAAACAGTATTATATTTCTTGATCGTTTACTCATAATATAATGCAGTCGGAATTCCAAAAATAAAGAAAATGTATTTAATAAAAATTACAATAAATTGAATTTCTTTCTTTAACTTTATGCACATGTTTTATGTTTAACCCCAATAAAATTATTATGTATAGATCTGTTTTATTATTACCTGTTGTCTTTCTTTTTTTCGGATTTGTTTATTCATTTGCGCAATACAGTGTCGGCGGTACTCCTCCCAGTTCTATCAATACCCTGTCCGGGGACTATGACTGCCTGCATCTGTATCCTCCTGATATAAGTAAAGTTATGGAAGATGATGAAGTGTATGAAAAGAATGGACAACCACTTAGGATAGGTGTTTCAGTTATTGTAGGATATGATATGACCAATGCAGGAACCTGGACTGACCTTCCCGACGGTGGCAGTATATGGCGGCTGAAATTAATATGCAAAGATGCACGGGCTATAGGTGTTTATTTTGATGATTTTTTTATTCCTGAAGGTGGAAAATTATATTTGTATAATAAGAATAAAAAGCAGGTAATAGGAGCTTATACAGAGCTAAACAATCGGCGAAACGGGATATTTGTCACAGAGCTGATTCAGGGCGATGAGGTGACACTGGAGTATTATCATTCTTCGGGATCTGAATATGAACCGTTAATAAGTATTTCAGAAATATGTTACGCTTTCCGCCATGTCAGTTTTCTTTTTGAGGGGGTTGAGAACAGGGATTTTGGCGATGCTGATGAATGTCTTGTAAATATTAACTGCCCCGAAGGTGATACCTGGCAGGATGAAAAGAATGGTGTTGCCAGGTTTCTGGGTAAGGAGGGATCAGGATATTTCTGGTGTAGCGGATCACTTGTAAACAATACTGCTGAAGATTTTTTCCCATACTTTCTTACTGCTGATCACTGCGGAGGCACTGCCAGTACATCTGATTTTGGTTACTGGTCATTTTATTTTGATTTTGAATCTGCTGACTGTGATAATCCGGGGTCACAGCCAAGCTATAATTCGATATCCGGGTGTACAAAGGTAGCAAGGGGAGGAAATGGTGGTAATACAGGCTCAGATTTCTTATTAGTTCATCTAAATCACTATGTGCCTGAAGATTATACTCCATATTTTAACGGATGGAACAGAAACAATACGGCAAGTTCAAGTGGTGTTAGCATCCATCATCCGCAGGGCGATATAATGAAAATATCTACATATACATCGAGCCTGACATCATCAACATGGGGAGGCACATCAGGTACTCACTGGAGAGTTATCTGGGCATCAACAGATACTGATCATAGTGTAACGGAAGGCGGTTCATCAGGATCACCGATATTCGACCCCAACGGAAGGATAGTAGGGACATTGACTGGAGGCAGCTCATACTGCAGTACCCCAACTTCGCCTGACTATTATGGGAAATTCTATTATCACTGGGAGTCTAATGGTTCAACTGATGCATATAAACTGAAACCCTGGCTGGACCCTGATAATACAGGGGCAACTACTGTTGACGGTGTATATGGTCAGAATATACTTCCTGTTGCTGACTTTACTGCAAGCGCCACAGAGATTGAAGTAGGTGAAAGCGTTGAATTTACCGACATCTCCTTTGGATGGCCAAATAACTGGAAGTGGACTTTCGAGGGAGGCTCTCCGGGAAGTTCAATATTGCAGAATAAAACCGTTACTTACAATACTGCAGGAGTATATGATGTTACACTGGTTGCAAAAAACCTTTGCGGGAATGACACACTGGTTAGAGAGGACTATATCCATGTAGGTCAGGGTAGTATTAATGATGTTGCTGTCCCTGATATTAAGATATATCCTAACCCTGCATCTGATCATGTAAATATTGATCTTGGAACAGGAAATTATACAGATGTTACAATATCAGTATATAATATTCTGGGTGAGATTGTTGATACTGAAGGCAAATTAGACACGTCAGGGAATATTGTAAGGATCGATGTGTCTGGACTGCCTTATAATATTTATTATATTCATTTTAATACTTCCGAAGGCTTGTTTGTGAAGAAAGTAACGATTTATTAGGTTTTGTTTAAGCAAAAACTCCATTGATCATTAGCTTTCCGTGTAAGTCAGTTGTTATATTTACATTAGGAATGATGATATATTAATAATTAAATCATGATTTATTAATATGTAAATTATTTATTTGTTAAAAAAAATAACTGATAAAATATATTTTTTATTAATGAACTTCGTCGTAAATTTGATACGTAAAACATTAACGATACTTCCATAGCAATTCAAATAATATGATAAAACGGTATATTAATAATCCATTAATAACTCCTGAAATGGTTCGTCCGTCAATGGAGGGTTATAATGTTCTGGGTGCATTCAATCCCGGGGTATCTTTATATAACGGGCATGTTATCCTTATAATGCGTATTCCTGAGAACTGTGTAGAACAGAAAGGATTTGTCAGTGTTCCTTATTATGAATTTAAAAATGGTGAGGGATTCCCCCGGATAAGAAAGATAGCCAGGAATGACCCTGATCTTAAATTAAAAGATACCCGTGCTGTTATATATAAGAATGTTGAGTACCCTTCAACAGTAAGTCATTTAAGGATTGCAAGAAGTGAGGACGGCATCAGTTTCAGGATTGAAGATAAGCCATTCATTTATCCGTGCATAGGATATGAAAGCCTTGGTGTTGAAGATGCCAGGATATCAAAAATAGAAGATACTTATTATATTAATTACACTGCGGTTTCCGGCGATGGTTTTTGCACAATGCTTGCTGAAACCAGGGATTTTAAGGAAGTGATCAGGAAAGGGATAATATTCCCTCCTTTGAATAAAGACGTTGCTATTTTCGAAGAGAAGATAAAAGAAAAATATATTGCCTTGCATCGCCCTCATAATCAGTGGTTTGGCAGGCCTTCGGTTTGGTATGCAGAATCTTTTGATCTGATAAACTGGGGTAACCATAAATGTTTGATAAGACCAGGGGATGATGATTATGAAAATGTGAAGATAGGAGGAGGATGTGCCCCGATAAAGACAAAGGAAGGATGGCTGGAAATATATCACAGTGTAGGAGACAGTGGAAAGCCCGGAACAGAGATCTACTATCTGAATCTTTTATTGCTTGACCTTGATGAGCCATGGAAGGTGATAAAAAGATCATCTTCTCCTGTTATGGCTCCTGAAAAGAATTATGAAAAAAGGGGATTTGTCAATAATGTAATATTTACAAATGGGATGATTGTAAAGCCTGATGGCTCAGTGGATATTTATTATGGTGCTTGTGATGAGACAATTTGCCTTGCACAAACTTCAGTTAACGAATTATTAAATATGTTATAAAAATATTTGCAAATTCAATTATTAAAATAAAAGCAGCAGTCTATGAGAGTATGTTACATTTCAACCTATCCGCCAACTGAGTGCGGGATAGCAACCTATACACAGTATCTGGCAGATACTATACATAATATGGAAAAGGAAGTATTGGTTGTCAGTCAGGTAGGTGCAACAGGAGACAAAGTGTTTCCTGCTTATTCGCCACATGATAATGATATAGCCATGAAGCTTTTTCACATGGCTTCAAAATTAACGCCTGATATTATACATATTCAGCATGAATATGGGTTATACGGATCGGATCATGGTGTGCAGATCATTGATCTTATGTTAAGGTGCAAGCTGGCGGATATCCCTGTTGTGACAACATTACATACTTTATACAGGGAGATAGACAGTAGGGAGCACAGGATATTACTGGAGAATATTACCAATAACAGTTCAATTATTATTGTTCATGAAGAATATCAGAAAGAAACTCTGAACCGGTATTTCCCACATATAAGGGATAAGATAAGGGTGATACCTCACGGAGTACGTGATGTGAAAAAATTTCCTGACGCTAAAAAGAAGTTGGGATTAGAAAATAAAAAGGTCATATTACTTGCAGGATATTTTCGTCCTACAAAACATTTTGACAAGTTGGTTGAAGTATTTCCTGAGATAGCTGAGAAAATAGATGATGCGGTGTTATTGGTTGCGGGTAAAATGCGGGGTATAGAGCATTTTGATTACCAGACATATTTTTTTGATCTTCTTAATAATTCTCCGGTACTTGACAGGATAGAGGTGCTACGCGGGCAGTTTCCCCAGCATACATTTGATATGATCATGAGTGCTGCCGACGTTATCGTATTGCCTTATGAGCTTGGAGCACAAAGCGGGATACTTGCACAATCCTCTGCTTTTTGTATACCTGTTGTCACTTCTGATCTTTTAAGTTTCAAACTATGGAATGAAGAGACAGGAGGGGGACTGACAGCAAAAAATGATGATGATTATGTAAAACATATCAGCAGGATCCTTACTGATAAAAAGTTTTCTGAGACTTTACAGGAAAATATAAGAAAGGATAATGAAAAAAGGAACTGGGATGTGGTAGCAAAGCAGCATTTACTAGCATACGAGGAAGTTATTAAGGTTCCGTATGGGAAAGCAAAATATTTTTTTGTACCTGAAAAGGAGTAGTCCCTATTTAGCAGGTGTCATACTGTTCAGTATTGTATTCAGGTTGATCTTTGCGATCCCTGATCTTGTATCCGACATTGCATAAGGTACTACAAGGTAACTCTTGTGTATTATGGCGCCGCATGAATATACAACATTAGGAACGTATCCGTCCCTTTCCTTCTCATAAGGGAATAAAAGCGGATCTTCAAGTTGAGCGATCACTTTTGTCGGATTTTTTAAATCAAGCAACAGAGCCCCGATACAGTAAGTTCGCACAGGACCTACACCATGAGTAAGTAATAACCATCCCTTGTTCGTTTTTATTGGAGAGCCGCAATTACCGATCTGAAAAAATTCCCAGTAAAAAGTGGGGATCCTTATTTGAACAGGATTCTCCCAATAGCGGATATTGTCGGAGAACATGATGAACAGGTTTTCGTTGTCATTCCTGGAGATAATAGCATATTTCCCGTTGATCTTTTCAGGAAATAGAGCCATCCCTTTATTCTGTGAGCCGCTACCGATCAGCGTGGATATCCTGAAATGCACAAAATCATCTGTTTCTATTAACTGTGGTAATATGGTATGCCCGTCATAAGCTGCATAAGTGGCGTAATATTTTTTTGTTCCGTCATCTTCCCTGAAAACAACAAACCGGGCATCTTCAAGACCGTTTATCTCTGTTCTGGATCTTGGAAATATTACCCTGCCTGATAAACTAAGATCTTTATTGAACTGGACCTCATAAGTAGAGTCTGCAAGCCATAAAAGTGTCTCAATAGCTTGATGATGCTCCTGGCTGAGATGATTGTTTTTTTTCTTAAATATTTTTATGCTCTCCTTTAACTCATCGTCATTGAATACATCAAGAAGCTCATCAAGGATCTCTTTAACAAGATCATATTTGCTGATCTCTTTAAGCTTGAGTATGAAGTTCTTTTTATTATATGTATAATTGGGAATTATATTTCCATCCTCAACAAGTGCACTGTCTTTATCTAAAGTGATATTGCCATTCTCTTTGATAATGCCTTTACGAAATACTATTGATGACAGATGCCCTTCACCTACTGCCCTGAAGCTTATTATCACTCTTTTTCTGCCTTTTTTTAAAATACCCTGGTCAGGATGTTCTACAATAGAAGGATTGAACAGCGCGGCAGATTCAATCGAATATTCCATTGTAAAATATGATCCTATAAGCAATTTTTTATTTAACGGAAGGTCAGACAATGATTCTTTCAACACCACAGGGATGTCTGTCTCATTAATGATCCGGTCAAAATTATCCTTAAATATCCTTTTTATATCTTTATGCCGGTTTGAGAAGTTTCTAAGCGTCTGTTCGAGAATTTCCAGTAATTTTTCATCGTTTAATCCTAATACCCTGTTTATGATCTTTTGAATTCTCTCATTATTGCCTGGTGAGAAAAGTTTAGTAATAACCCTTGTGTCATCAGGTGCAAACCTGATCAACTGCTTATCAACCTGTATAGAGTCTAATTTCAGGTACATTAATATTGGATTAATTGACCCTATTTTTTATCTTCCGGTGTATCTTCCTTTTTTTCTTCCTCAGTATCCTCCTTTTTTTCTTCAGCAGTATCTTTCTTTTCCTCTTCCTTGGGTTCCCCCTTCTTATCTTCAGCAGTGTCTTTCTTTTCCTCTTCCTTGGGTTCTTCCTTTTTATCTTCAGCAGAATCCTTCTTTTCCTCTTCCTTGGATTCTTCCTTTTTTTCTTCTACAGGTGTATCTTTAATTTCTTCTTTTTTA
>Ga0180433_10002047_pt1 | contig 32329 bp, 22 predicted proteins | sample SS_ome_8_FD_132980 | JGI IMG/M metagenome (GOLD analysis project Ga0180433, IMG submission 132980) | Hypersaline lake sediment archaeal communities from the Salton Sea, California, USA - SS_1_D_1 metaG | ecosystem: Environmental > Aquatic > Non-marine Saline and Alkaline > Hypersaline >...
AAAATACCACCACCTTGCTTCTCTGTTTCGCGGGATATTTTGGTTGCCGGGAACAATGACTTAAATAATAGTCTTACTAAAGCGCGCAGGGGCGGATACTTTTTTAGTTTTTGCTCAGTCCAAACCTGGGCGTAACCTCCAATGCTTTCATAAAACTTCAAAAGAACATTGCCCACAAAGCCGTCGCAGACAATCACGTTAGCCTTGCCACTCAAAATGTCACTGCCTTCTATATTGCCAATGAAGTTCAACCCACTATTTCTGAGAAGTGTATGAACCTCACGCACCGCATCATTACCTTTGCTTTCTTCACTACCCGTGCTTAGCAATGCTATTTTAGGGTCACTGATGTTGAGAAATCTCCTGGCATAAACCGAGCCAGCGATAGCAAAAGCTAGAAATTGATGTGGTTTGCAATCTACATTAGCCCCGAGGTCTACCATCACAGTATTCGGCGCAAAGCTTCCCAGAGAGCCAACAAGTGCCGGACGATAAACCCCATCTACCATGCCCATAAATTGAATGGCACTTATTGCAGCTGCTGCAGTAGATCCGGCGCTTAATAATGCATCTGCTTCGCCTGATTTTACCATCTTTGCCGCTACAGCAACAGAACAATTAGGTTTGCGGCGAATTACGTCAACAGGCGATTCATTTTCCTTGATAACATCGCCGGCTTCAATAACATTGATGGATGAACCGTTGGTTAATTTATACTTGGCTAATTCCTTTTCTAAGATGGTTGTATTGCCCACTAGCAAGATTTCCACATCACCCTTTCGAGCCGCAAGAACCGCTCCTTTGACTATTTCCTCGGGAGCGTAATCACCACCCATGGCATCCACAGCCACTCTTACTTTGCCATTGCGAATTATGTTGTTATTTCTTATCACTTGAAAACTTGACTATTGCCTCTCCTGTAACTATCATTTCTCCTTTTTGATTACGGCAATTAAAAGTGCAATTTGCGTATGATACATCATCTTTTTGGTCAATGCAATTAATTTTGCCGTCAATAGTCAGAGTGTCTCCAGGGCGTGCCGGCTCTTTGAATTTAGCGCGAAGTTTACCTTCAGACAGCCAGTTTTTGCCAAAAGCCGAAGTCATCATCTCCGACACATACGCCAGACTAAGCATCCCGTGAGCAATAGTCCCACCCAAGGGAGTCCTAGTAGCAAAAGATTCGTCTATGTGTATAGGATTAAAATCACCCGATGCGTCAGCATAAAGGTTAATATTATCCTGAGTGATATGTTTTACCACCGAATTAAGAGCCTTACCTTCTTGAATCTCTGTTAGCATTTTTCACTTAGGTGGGCAATGCTATAGTTGCCTTCCCTGACTGTACTTTTTCTTTATCTTTATTAAAAATTTCTAGCTCCAGGATTAACATATTCATTTTGCCTCGACTTATTTTCTGTAACACTCCTATGTGACACTCTATAGTAGTTCCAATTGGTACTATTTTAAAAAACTCTAATTCTTGTGAGGCATGTATAGCGATAGTGTCTGGTGGTATTGGAACAGACTTTGTCGTAGCAGCTATGGCGCAGGCTGTAATAGCCAAAGGAGGGACAAATCCATCACCTTTAATATCTACAGCTTTTAGGTATTTGGAAACGAAAGATGCACTCAGTTCAAATTTGGTGGAAGGGAATTTGTAACCGGGTGTTAACTCCTCATAGCTTATCGCTCTGTCCGGCATGTGACTAGTTCCTGGTACATCGGTATGCTATGTATATTACATTATACACTGCCCGTGATTATTGTCAACATTCTCCTATTATTACTACTCATTAATAATGGGCTAAGTATCTATAGAATTGACTTAAAATCAACCTGCCCCACACATAAGTATCTTAAATCGCTGGAGGGTATAAGACGGGAAAGGCTACCAAGCACAATTTGCTAGCTGAACCGCTTTCCCATTTGGTTTATTTCAAAATGGGCTCGGCAGGATTCGAACCTGCGACCAACCGGTTATGAGCCGGCCGCTCTGCCACTGAGCTACGAGCCCACACTCCTCCCATGAAAAGTTACACCTTTCATGTTAGTCAATTTTGTGTTGATCGGGAAACAGAATTCTAATCCTCTATACCATAAATTGAAAGGAGTAGTTATGCCTGAGCCCCATTTCACACATTTGTAAGCGTGACAAGTGGCACAGGACTGCCTCTTTTCTATCAATAATCAGGTGACTTTTCATTCTCCGTCTCCCGCCACTTCCTGGGTTGATTTTACCATGCTTGCCCAAAAGGCTACAAGCGGCATAGTGGAGCGACAATATACTTTGGGAGTCACCATAGTAAATTTATAGTCAAAGGGGCACTAATGTTTGGTCTATTGTCCATCATAGGAAAGAGGTTCTGATTTTGCTTAAAATCCAGCTATCATATTTAACTCGATAAGCTGAGTGAATTTACAGTTATCTATAAATTACAGGCGTCAAGGGATTGGATACTAAGTCATGCAGATGTTATAGAGCACACAAATCTGTATTTATGTATAGTTAATCCGCACTCAACTTTGCTGCCTTGCTTGAACGATCACTCCTTTGACCTCATTAGTCCAAACTGGTAGACTGCTATTATCTTCTTAATCGGAAATTATATAGGTACGCAGCTAAGGCCAGATCACAATGTGGACAGATGTTTGAAAGAGCACCTCGCTTCACGCCTCAATATATAAAGAAGGAAAATGAGAATAGAAAGCCCCAGATACACCGAGCGTTTTGGATCAGTTCGGATTAACGATGCTCAGCAGGTATTGGAGCTGGACTCTGGCAGAGTCAAAGAACTTCCCCTTCGAGAGAATATCGCCGTGCAAAAAATTGAGGAGGAAGTTATCAGAGACTTCGAAGGGAGAATGGCTATTGTCATACCTACTAAGGACGAAAAACTCAAACTATTCGAAGGTGTTATCAGTGGAATTCCTCATGAGTGTCTGATAATTGTGGTCTCCAACAGCCAGAGAAGGCGGGTTGACCGTTTCAGGATGGAGAAAGAGGCACTGAAGCAATTTTGTCATTTTACACGCCGTGAAGCTCTGATTATCCACCAGAAAGACCCCGTACTGGCCCGGGCTCTGGCTGATGCCGGCTATGCTGACATTTTGGGAGAAGATGAACTGATAAGGGATGGCAAGGCTGAAGGTATGGTAGCTGCAATACTCGTCACTATAGCTACCAAGAAAGATTTTGTCGGTTTCATTGATGCCGATAATTATTTTCCCGGCGCTGTATGGGAGTATGCCAAATGCTACGCCAGCGGCTTTAGTATGGCCGAATCCCCTTATAGCATGGTCAGGGTTTTATGGCGATACAAGCCTAAAATTTCGGCAGGCATGTTTTTTAATAGATGGGGTCGAGTATCAGAGATAACTAACAGGTGCATGAACTCCTTGATCTCAAACAAAACCGGATTTGAAACTGAGATTATCAAGACGGGCAACGCAGGGGAACATGCCATGAGCTTGAGGCTGGCAGAAACACTCACCTATGCCTCGGGCTATGCTGTGGAATCCCAAGAACTCATATCTATCTTCGAAAGTTTCAGTGGTATCCTACCTATGGTAAACCCCATGACCTCTAAACGTAGCATTGAGATATTCCAAACCGAGACAAGGAACCCCCATCTCCATGAAGAAAGGGGTGGGCAGCATCTCCTCTTAGAAATGTTATTGCCAAGTTTGGGTTCTATCTATCACTCCTCACTTTGCGGAAATGAGACGAAGCGACTAATTATTGATGAACTTTTGCAGCAGAATGCCATCCGGCCAGATGAAGAACCACCGAAACCACGCCTTATCGCTCCACCCCAGACTATCAATCTGAAGAAATTCACTGCAGTCATAGGAGAATGTCTGAACTCTTATTCGGCATTAGAGGAAGAGGAATGAACGCAGTCATTCTTGTCGGTTAAATATATATACTATGATTTGGTTAATCCACTCTTTACATCTGATAATCAGCAAACACATTAATTCAATAAATGTTCCGGGTTTAATCCCCGAAGCCAGAAAGGAGTCTGAGTTTATATGTGCCCTATCTGCGGTATTGTAAGTCGGAATGGTGAAGATTTAAGTAGACAGGTATCTTCTATGATGGGTAAGCTGCCGGTTAATAATTTTGCCGAGGCTTGGCTTGTCTACGAGGGAATGCCACATAGGTGGTCAGGGGATTATCAGTTGATAAAAAAGCAGGCTCTGGGGCAGGTCTCGTTTGCCACCATGGAGCAGGGTCCAGCAAGACCTGGCTTTAATCACGATAGCAATTTGTCCATGCTATATGAAGGGAATCTCTATAATAGTGAGAACCTAAGGTTGGGCCTCACCTCTGAGCAGAAACCAGCTAAAGGGAGTGCAGCCGAGGTAGTAGCTTGCTTACTGGCAGAAAGTTATCAGGGCAATCTAGTTGAGTCACTAAAACAGGTCTCGCCTATGCTGGATGGCGAGTTCTGTCTGGCAGCAAGTGACGGCAAGCAAGTGGTGCTTATGAGAGATTCTGCAGGGCTAAAGCCAGCCTTCTATGCTGAAAACAACCAACTTCTTGCCTTCGCCTCCACAAAGACGGCTCTGTGGGAGATAGGACTGCGTAATGTAATGCCACTGCGAGCAGGAATGATTGCCTCGTTTGGTAATGATGGCGTTATTATTGATGAAGCTTACCCATTGAGTAAGATGAATATTCAAGTGAATATCACCGACCTAGCTGAGGCTGTAGACAGCTACTGTGCCCTATTGAAAGTGGCTGTTGAGAAGAGGTTACACAATGTTAAAAGGGTGGCAGCACTTGTTTCAGGAGGAGTAGACAGTTGCCTGATAGCTAAGCTCGTCTCAGACATGTCCGCAATGAAGAATATTGAATTAACCACCTACACTGCTGGCGTGGATGGGGCCCCTGATATTGAATATGCCGAGCTCTTCGGTAAAGAACTGGGACTGAAGCATAAGGTGAGAAGACTGAGCCAGGATGAGATTGAGTCATACATACCACTAGTAGCCGCTGCAGTCGAGGAGAGGGACTTAGTACAAATTGAAGCCGGTATTGGAGTCTACGCCGCGGTGGAGATGGCAAGCCAGGATGGTCAAGAGGTAATCTTCTCCGGCCAGGGTCCGGATGAACTATGGGGAGGCTACAGCTGGTACCCTCAAGTTATTGCCAAAGATGGCTATGATTTTCTTTTGCAGAATATGTGGGGTGATTTAGAGAGAGCCGATATTGAGACCTTCGACAGGGAAAACCGGATTGCTATGGCGCACAGGGTGAAAAAAGTATTCCCTTATGCTGATATCGAGGTACTCAAGCTGGCAATGAGCGTCTCGCCTCAACTCAAGATCACCTCTGCACAGGACAGGGTTGGCAAGCGTCCGCATCGGGAGGCAGCCAAAAAGCTGGGGCTACCCGTGCAATATGCCGACCGAAGTAAAGACGCGGCCCAGCACGGTACGGGAATTCATGGTACACTAGACGCAATAGCTCGCAAGAACGGCTTTACCCCTGAGTTAGTGGAGCGTGTTGGATATGACAGTGATAAAGTGAGCCAGGAGAAGTTAGCCAGTTCCACCCGCTATGGTTACCTATACGCGGAAAAGGAGCTCTGGCAGACACCTCAGCATGTTCAGTTTTTCTTTGACTCGGTGGCGTACAGTAATAATCTGCTCAATGAGGCGGAAAGGTCGAGGATAAGCCAATTTCTAAACAAAGTGGGATTTAGTTAAACTAGGGATAGACACTAGACAAAGATTCATACACATGGGAGTTAATGCTAATGAAGCGGAAACCAGTTATTTTCACCGACCTAGATGGTACTTTGCTCGACCTGGAGACTTATTCTTATGACAGAGCTTTGCCATCCATAGAGTATTTACGAAGTCAGGATATCCCTATTATCCTTTGCTCAGTTAAGACCAAGGCAGAGCAAGAGGTATATCAAAAAGAGCTGCAGATACACGACCCATTTATCGTGGAAAATGGAGGGGCGATCTTCGTTTCTCAGGGCTATTTTCCGTTTGATTTTGAGTATCATAAAGCTAAGGATGGCTACCTGATAATTGAACTTGGCATCCCCTATCACCGAATCAGAGAGATCCTCACACAGATAAGGGATGACACCGGGGTTAATTTTAGAGGTTTCGGCGACATGAGTGCAGACGAAGTGGCATCTTTGACAAGCTTGGACCTTGACGCTGCTGAACGAGCTAAAGCTAGGGAATACGACGAGACCCTTAACCTTAAGGGGACACCGGATAAGATTAACAAAGTATTAAATGCGATCAAGGAAAAAGGCCTCAATTATACATCTGGCAGCCGCTATTATGATGTTACCGGCCCAAATGACAAAGGTAAAGCAACAGGAATCCTGATTGACTTATTCAGAAGAAAATCAGGAAAAATAAGGACCATAGCAATAGGTGATAGCCTAAATGACTTGCCTATGCTCTCGGCAGTGGACATACCCGTCTTAGTACAAAAACCAGGGGGGACTTGGGAAGAGATGAATATACCTCATCTCCGTAGGGTGGAGGGGATTGGTCCTGAGGGCTGGGCCAAAGCTGTTAAGGAAATAATCGAACAGGGAATGGCTTAGTATTCGGAGGGCAGCTACGTTAAGCTTCCTTTCTGACATGTCTCCCGAAATAGCCACCGTGTTCCTCATGGAAGATTTTACGCGCAGCGATCTTCACCAAATCCTGCAAGAAGAATACTGCGAGACAGTATCCCCAGACTATACCAGCGTAAGTCCAGCCCAACGGTGTCATCAATAAACCATAGACGGCGATAAGAGTGGCTACTAACTGGGTGCCGATAACTGCTACCAACAGTATTGGTGCAGGCTTAATTGACCAGAAAGGACCCTTGGTGCGAGCAGCAAAAAGTGTGAGGTGGCCTCCTATAGAAAGGTTCAGATATACGAGTGTTCGAATTACATCGTGGCTGAGATGAAATACGCTATCGCCCAAGTAGAAGATGCCGAATGATCGAAGCATAGCAAAAGCTCCCAATGTGGTAGCTACGCCAAGCACCACACGCATATTCCAGGACTCGGGTTGGTTAGAATACCGTACTTTATCATAAGCAATAGACAAAATGGCGCCATCGTTTAATATTGCCAGCAGTACCACCATTATAGCCGTTACTGGATATATTTTGAAGAGGATTATGGCCAATGTTAGAAATCCTAGAAGGGCAACAGTCTCAGCAATCCGATAAATGGCGTAGTTGAGCATACGTTGGAATATTTTGCGACTTTCCTTGATGGCATTGACAATCACGGAAAGGCCTGGAGTCAAAAGCACGATGCTGGCGGCAGCTCGGGCAGCGTCGGTGGCTCCAGCCACGGCGATGCCGGCATCAGCTTTCTTCAAAGCCGGTGCATCATTCACTCCGTCGCCAGTCATACCAACGATGTGCCCTCGCTGTTGCAGCACCTCGACGATATGATACTTATGCTCGGGGAAGACCTGGGCAAAGCCGTCCGCCTTTTCAATAGTGTCGGCTAGCTGCCCTGCCTCATGGTGTTTTGTTTCATCAAAGACGCTGGCATCTATGATATTGGTGCCCAGCCCCAACTGCCTGCCGATTTCCTTGGCGATAGCCAGTTGGTCTCCAGTGACCATTTTGAATTTTAGCCCCATTTCACGAGTAGCCTTAACAGTCTCCTTTGAATCTTCGCGCAATGAGTCAAAAAGTGGAATTATACCGATAAGTTGCCATCTATCTTTGTCATCAGTGCGTGCTATACCCAGGGAGCGAAAGCCACGGGAGGCAAATTCATTGACTACCTTGTCAACCTCTGTTTGTATCTTCTTTGAGTTAAGATCCAGCGCCAGAATGACCTGGGGTGCACCTTTGGTAACCTTGAAACTCTTCCCATCAGGTCCCTTCACTTCGGCCTCAGTGCGTTTATGAACCGGGTCAAATGGCTGGAAATGAATAACTTGATACGATTTCAGCGATTTAGCATCCTTGACGCCACTCAATACAGCGAGGTCAATAGGATCCTGGTCTTCAGCACGTGAAGCCAGTGCGCCAGCCAAAATTACTTCTTCCGGTTTAATATTCTTTATGGTAAAAGCGTCTCCTGGTTTCAGGTCAGCCTTGGTCAGCGTGCCGGTCTTATCTGAACACAGAACATCAATACCAGCTACCTCTTCGACTGCTGCCAGCTTTGTTACAATCGCCTGCTTTGCTGCCAGTATCTTGGCTCCCAGAGCCATAGTCACGGATAAAACCGCCGGCATGGCCACGGGAACCGCAGCTATGGTCAGTACAAGCACAAATTGCAGTACTTGCAGGACTGGATCATGCCGGGAAATTGCCACACCTATTATCAGGATAGCCAATACTGCAGCAATAATGAGCAAATAATCAGCAATCTTAATGATGGCGCGCTGGAGATGACTGCGCGTCTGTGCTGATTTGACCAGTTCGGCAGTCTCTCCATAGTAAGTGTCGACGCCTGTGGCATATACTATGGCATCGATTTCACCCTGTTTCAGGATGGAGCCCGAGAAGACAGCATCTCCTGATTTATGCTCAACCGGGAGAGACTCACCAGTTAAGGCTGACTGGTCTACCTGCACCGGGTCTCCCTCGAGAAGTCTGGCATCCGCCGGTATAATATCGCCTATGCGAAGGCGTATGATATCACCAGGCACCAGTTCGCGTGCTGCAATACTTGCCCATTCTCCGTCTCGCTTAGCCTTTGCTTTGAGGGCTAAGTTTTTTTTGAGTGCCGCAATAGCACTGTCCGCCTGATATTCTTCACGAAAACCCACCACGGCATTTACTACCAGTAGTGCTAGAATGACACCCATATCCGGCCAGTGACGCAGTGCCGCTGACAGGACAGCGGCTATGATGATCATGATAGGGATTGGACCCCAGAAATAAGACAGGAATTTCAGGATAGGACTGACCCGCTTCTCCTCAATCTCGTTGTAACCGTACTTCTCCAGGCGATTTTGCGCCTCTTGCTGATTTAAGCCATCAGTGGATGTTCTAAGATGCTTCATCATTTCTGCGACGGGCAGGTCTTTTAGCGATGCTTCCGTTGTACTGGATGCCTTAGTCTTAGATTCAGTTTCCTGTTTATCTATAGACTTATCCATTTAATATTTCCTCAAATGGTACCCCAGACATGCATGAGTTACACTAGTGTTGTTCTCAATATTCGTCGTTCACTTTTCCAGTCAATCGGAAAGTGATTTCAAAGGAATTGAATAGGTCAAGATATTGCTCCAGTAACCGCGTTAGCAAGAATTGCTGCCTGACCGTCTCTTTCGCTTTCTGCCCTAGATGCCCCCTCAAATTTTCATCTTTTACGAGCTGTACAATTCTATTAGCAGCTTCCTCGATGGAGGAAACCAGAAAACCGTTAACACCATCTTCTATCTGATGACGAATGCCTCCTGTGTTACCTCCAATTACGGCAGCGCCCTTCCACATAGCTTCGGTAACAGTCAGTCCAAAGCCTTCCTGAATCGACTTTTGCAGGACGACCGCAGCCTTCCTCTGAAGGGCATTCACCAAGGCTCCGTCTTGAACCGTAAGAATGATAATACGGTCTTCCCGGCAACCAGATAATGACCTGTACACTTCTTCACCTTCGGGGTCATCGGTGGCTATATTGCCTAATAGTACCAGAGTGCAGTCGACTTCTTTTCTTGCTATCTTGAAAGCCTTGATCACACCCTCCGAGTCTTTCCAGCGATCAAACCGTGATATCTGTGTCACTATTGGGAGATCTGTGGGAATATGGTAATGCTCAAGCCTCTCGTTTATTTCATGCTGCGGAAGCTCACGGTTGGTAATAGTAAAAGGGTCTATAGCCGGCAGGAAAAAAAGCTGCGGCGGTTTAACTTTCTGTGCGTAGCCTCGACTACTGAGAATCACTGCATCGTATTTCTCTATAAATGGAACCAGATAGTCCCATACCTCCTTATGGGGAGCAGAAAGATCAACGTGACAGCGCCAGACCCACGGGCTTTTCTTGCGGTAATGATTGATCAGTGGCAGTGGTTGAGGGTCATGGATGATGACCAAGTCATGGTCCAGGCGGTTCCGTATTGCATTCTCATATACCACTGTTTCATAAAGGTCCTTCTTACGATCTGTGAGGTCTATATCTCCCCCCTGTAAGGCATTGTGAATCTTCTTGGTTATGCTGAAGAAATCTGGAGGGCCATGAATAACTCTCCACCCGGTTTTAATGCCGAGGCTATTCATTAGAAGAGTTAGCGATGATAGCAACTGGGAAACGCCCCCACCGTAGTAAGTTGAATTTACATTGGCTATATGAAGGCCTTGAACCTTTTTAGCCTTTTCCCGTATACGCTTGACAGTTTCTTCACCAATAAATGGCTTATAGTCTTCTATACGCTTAATTCTGTAATGCTGCATACTAGATTCTCCCTTACAACAAATTTTAGTACCTACTAAATATCCAAGTCCCTCATGAACTGGGCTGTTTCCTCAGGTACAGTCGTATTAATGTAGATGCCAGACCCAATCTCAAACCCCGCAACTTCAGTAAGACGAGGGATGATTCTCATATGCCACATGTAATATAGCTCATTTTCATCACTAACGGGGGCAGTGTCCATAACATAGTTGAAATCAGGGTCATTTAACCCTAGATATAATTTAATAAAATTTATTCGCAAAATATGTGCCAGATTTTCAAGATCTTCGTCGGTGACACTACCGAAACTGGCCTGTTGTTTTTTAGGCAGTATCCAAGTCTCAAACGGTCGCTGTGAAGCAAAGGGATGGAAAGCAACAAAATTTTCGGTATCCATTACGATACGCTTTCCACTTCTCAGTTCATGCTTAACCAAATCGGAATACAGACACCGACCGTTCTTGTCGTAATAACGCATGGCTACCTCATGTCGCAACCTGATATGTCTAGGCACCAGAGGAGTGACCACCAATTGTGAATGTGAATGCTCAAGCGACGTTCCCGCAGCAAGTCCATGATTCTTAAAAATGACGACCAACTTTGCAAACGGTTGTTGGGACAACTTGTTGTATCTCTCACGGTAAGCATTGAGTAACTTCGAAATATCGTCTCCTTCCATTAAGGCTAGCGATCTATTGTGCAGTGGTGTCTCCACAATTACCTCGTGAACTCCCACCCCCTCCATTTCAGTGAAGAAACCTTCCTGCGTATCCCTGGTAGTCCTACCACCAGGAGTCAGGGCGGGGAATTTGTTGGCGAAGGCTCTCACCTGCCAGCCAGTACCGTCTTGCCTTTGATATAAAAGAGTCTGGTCAGGAGTCATGGACTCATTGCCTGGGCAGAAGGGACAAGATGAAGAGAAATCAGGAAGCTCGCGCTTGGGCCGTTGACGCGTAAAGCCATTGGGCCTTTTCGCTCTTTCCCTGGCGATGATAACCCATTCTTCAGTCGTAGGATCTTGCCTTATTCTTGACATTCCCTCCCTCAATCTACTGATATAAACGATGCCTATCCGAATGTTGACAAGTATGCAATTCTTCTCATAGCAAATGCTTTACTTTCCCGCTAGCAGAACAGAAAACCCTCTGGTATGATAGGTATCCATATTATTACGTAGTTTAGGTATAGAAGAATCTAATTCTACCCAAGTTCAGATGCCTAGCCTAAGGAAGAATTTGTTCTGCAAGCTTGGAACTGTCCAGGCAGACCGATATTTTCTCAAACATTTGGTCCTCCCTTATGTTTTAGGCCAAGTTCCTGACTCATCTGCAGGTGAGATAGGATGTCAGAGCGGCTAACCAATCCAGCACATTTGTCACCTCGCAAAACGAGTACTTGATTGATATCATGCTTGGTAATGAGCCTCAAGGCAATGTTCAAATCGTCTTCAGGATTAACACTGTAGAGCGGCTGGCTGGTCATTATTTCTTTAACTGCGGTCTCCCCCCATTTCTCCTGCGGCAATTCCTTGATATCAGTGACAGTCACGATGCCAATAACCTGGTCGTTCTGGCAAATGGGCACTGCTCGACCATGTTGCTTCCGAAAAACATTACTCACCAGTTCCGCTACGCTAATATCAGGACTTATGTGCATTGCGTCTACGGTCATCACTTCTTTAACTTGCACCCCGCTCAACTGTTCGCGCAGAGTGATTTCACGGCGACTGGCATCTGCTGAACTGCTCAAAAACCAGCCGATGAAGGCAAACCAAACGCCTCCTATGAAATTACCGGCAAATACCCAGAACAATCCAAAGGCGATAAGCCCCCAACCCATGAAACGCCCAACGGTAGCGGCTATATTGGTGGCCTTCACCAGACTGCCGGTTCTGTTCCATAGAATAGCCCGCAGTACGCGACCACCATCCAAGGGAAAACCGGGTAAAAGGTTAAAAACGGCTAGGATAACATTAATCAGCGCCAGATAGCTGAATATAGCAGCTAGGGAGCCCTGTTGGTCCCTCACAATCTGTAATAGACCCCAGAAAATACCTGCCAGAGCAAGGCTGGACAGAGGCCCCACTATTGACATTATCAATTCGACCTTAGGCTTCTCCGGTTCATCTGCCAAGTTACTAACGCCGCCAAAAACAAACAGGGTGATGCTGCTAACAATCATGCCCCGAGACTGTGCTACAAGGGAATGGGCCAGTTCATGCACTAGCACAGACCCAAAAAGTAAGAGCGCTGCTACCACTCCCGTTATCCAGTATGTTACCGTATCCCACCCTGGATACTGCTGTGGAAAGAATCCCTGAGCTAGAGACCAGCTGAGCAGTACGAAAATGAGTATCCAGGTATAGTGAATCCCAATTTCTATACCCGCAATTCTGAATAGGCGCAAAGAACTTTTCATATTGCTTCACTCAGCTGTTTGCTCTCATCATAGACCTTAATCTTCATCCTTTCGCTCTTGCGGCCTTATTACTAGCATTGGCAACCCGGACTCCCTTAGTACATAATCCGCTACGCTGCCAAATACACCTCGTCCCAAGCCCCTTCTTCCGTGAGTAGCTATGGCAATCAGTTTCACCTTGTTCCTGTCGGCATAGCTCAGTATCGCCTCCCCAGCCCTCCCCATGATACTTACAGTGTCCACTTTTATGCCCTTCTTGCGGAGAGGTGTGGCAATTTTCTCGAGGTACTCTCTGGCTTCATCCAATGCCATTTTCGAATCACTAAGCATGGCATCGGTATATATGGGTGTAACTCCTACGCCAGGGATACCCGGGCTAAAAGCTACCGGCTCGGGTACAACTCGAAAAAGAACAAGTTTGCCCTCGAAACTTAGTGCCTCCGCTACAGCATAGGGGAGAATTTGCTCGGCGAGCTCCGAACCATCCAAACATACCAGAATCTTTTTGAACATTTTAGCCTCCTTTCCAAGTTAGACAATAGCAATAATCTTTTGCTTGCACATGTGATGCAAGTTTTTAGCGGGTGAGATGTTCATATCTTTTTATGAAATGACCTCTGATTTTACTGAATTTCGTATACACCCTCATTGGTCATTATAAAGAACCGACGGTGTAATTGTCATAAAATATGGACTAAAAAACTTACAAAAACGTGACATTTTGTGAGATCGAACCGACTCCCTACCTGTGCCGAATTGCAGTTCTTGCCCGGGTTCTCTCAAGACGACATTCAGGCAGGTATTTAGATGTTTTAGACTGTATATTCCACTTGGGTAGGTTATCGATGTGTGACTGCAAATCGGTAAATATTGACTAGACCTCCGCAGGACCTTCTATTTCCTGAAACGTATTCGTTTTCTTTAAAGCACTACCAAGCTTGATTCCTGCTCGGAATGCCGCCAGATTCGACTGAATAGTACCCTTCGGCATCCTTCGGGAAATAGCCTTATGTATAGAGCGAGTAGAAAACCAAGGACATAAGGGTTCCAATACCCCTATAGCCAACATATTGGCAAATTTCTGCCCTTTATATTTCTTTTGAGATAATCGGGAAAACGGTGCTCTTACTACATTTCCCCAGAATACATAATTCACTAAATCAGCATCGACTATGACCAAACCCTGATGCTTCATATCGCGCAAGTTTTCGTCGCAAGCCCTCTGATTAAATGCCAGCAATATATCCAAACCGAGTGTTTTAGGGTAGTCTATCTCGGCATTGCTGAGAATTACGTCTGAGGCGGAAGTACCGCCCCGAGCTTCGGGACCATAGTTTTGAGTTTGGACAACATGGTATCCCTCAAAGATGCCTGCCTCAGCCAGGATAGTACCCGCTATTATGATCCCCTGTCCGCCAGTTCCGGCAAGTCTTATTTCATATCTCATCGTCTTCCAACCTGCATTTTGCCATCAGTTTATTATACAATTCATGATATGCTGGCGCCTTTCTATCTACCAACACACCAATTACTAGCTTTTGTTTTAGCTCTTCCTTTCGAAGGCTCTTTGCTTTCTCTACCAGAACAGCGTTGTCTCTCTGCCATTTCATCATTTCCACTGGTGACTCCAAACCCATCTCACGACCAAAGTACGTCGTACAATTAGAGATGACCTCCACTACCGAAAATCCTTCCTTATTAAGAGCTAGCCCGATTATTTGTTCAAGGAGGCGGGCATGATAGACGGTAGACCGCGCTACAAAGGCGGCTCCAGCTTCCCTGGCCAGTCCACAGATGTCAAAGGCGGATTCCAGATTTCCGTAAGGAGAAGAGCTTGTTCTTAACCCAAAAGGAGTAGTGGGAGAAAATTGCCCTCCAGTCATACCATATGTGTTGTTATTGATTACTATAGAGGTAATCCCAACATTCCTTCTGGCGGTATGTATAAAATGGTTACCACCGATAGCAGTGGCATCCCCGTCACCCATGACTGCAATTACTTTGAGAGATGGATTCGCCAGTTTTATCCCAGTGGCAAAAGTAAGTGCTCTACCATGGGTAGTGTGTAAAGTATTGAAGTCCACATAGGTCGGCAACCGGCCGGAACACCCTATCCCGGAAATAAGGACAATATCGTCCTTACTATATCCGCCGCTATCAATGGCTCTGATGAGTGCACCTAACAGAATGCCAATACCACATCCGGGACACCAGATATGTGGGAATCTCTTACTCGAGCGAAGGTACTTGTAAATCAGGTGTTCGCGTTCTTTCATGGGTAAATATCCTCTAAGCTTCTCAGTATTTCTTTAGGAGAAAGCATAGTTCCGTCCGCTTTATTCAAGGTGACTATTTCACATCTCCCCTGATTAACTCTTTTGACTTCCCGAGATAGCTGGCCCATATTCATCTCAGGAACAAGCACCTTTGTTGAGCTCTCCAGAAATATCATTACCGTCTGGCGCATGAATGGCCAGAGTACTTTAAGTTTGACCAGTCCTACTTTTAGTCCATTTTCTCTGGCTTCCTTTACTGCGTGTAGTGCTGACCTGGCCACCGAACCATAAGCAATAATAGTGACTATGGAATCTTCAGTCTGGTACGAATCGAACCACTGAAGGAGGTGGAAATTCCTGGAAATCTTGTTGAAAAGGCGGTCGATGAGAGGTCCTACCTCATCACTACGAGTCGTTGGGTATCCCCGTATATCATGGGTTAAACCCGTCACATGGTAGCGGTATCCCTCACCGAAGGCAGGCATGGGAGGGACATCTGTCTGTCTATCATCGTAAGGTATATACCACTCGGGGGGAACAGAAGGTTTGCGTCTTTCCTCAATAATTAGCTTCTCTTTTGGTGGCAGCGTAACGCTCTCCCTCATATGGGCGACCACCTCATCCGCGAGTAATACCACGGGAGTGCGATACATTTCTGAAAGGTTGAAAGCTTTTACGGTGAGATCAAAGAACTCGTATGTTGATGAAGGACAGAGAACAATTATCGGGTGGTCGCCATGTGCTCCCCAGCGTGCCTGCATAACATCTCCCTGGGACGGTAGTGTAGGTAAACCGGTGCTGGGACCACCTCGCATTACATTCACTATCACACAGGGGACCTCTGCCATACAGGCAAAGCTTATATGCTCCTGCATCAAGGAGAATCCCGGGCCACTGGTAGCAGTCATACTCTTAAGGCCTGCCAATGAAGCTCCAATCGCTGCACCCAAACTGGCAATTTCATCTTCCATCTGGATGAAGACTCCACCCACTTTGGGAAGCTGCCGGGACATTTGCTCCATAATTTCAGTCGCTGGCGTAATTGGGTAGCCAGCATAGAAACGGCAACCTGCCATTAGCGCCCCGCGAACACAGGCTTCGCTGCCTTGCAGTAAAATGCGCCTATTTTTTCTTACTTTTTTCATCTCGTAGCACCATGATGGCGAAATCGGGGCACCTTATGTCGCACCAGTCACATCCTTTACACTTCTCCGGGGATTTGACAAAGGGATAACCTTCCTTGTCAATATCTAACACACCATGTGGACAGAATTCTACACAGATACCGCATTTCTTGCACCAACCTTTATAGATTTCTACTCGGCTTTTCATCATCTCTTTACCTGACATTCTTGCAGCAGGACATAGTAATAAAGCTAGTAACCTCTACCATACATTCTCCTTCGGAAAATCCATTTGCTCGATAAAATACTCGTTAAAATCATGACGAAAAGAGAGTTCAACGTGCTCGATGAAATCGACGAGATCTCGCGCCATTCGCCAGTGTTTCCTAGACAGCAACACCATGGAGGCTCCACTGCTGGCAGCGTTCCCCAGAGATTTGATAATTCTGGGATCGATGCTTGGCAGGAGACCTATACGGACAGCACTAACCGGGTCAATGTAGTTACCAAGTGCACCGGCAAGATAGACACAATTTATTTCTTTAGCTGCAATGCCCATTTCATCCATCAGTGTTTTTATGCCGGCAGCAATGGCTCCTTTGGCAAGTTGCACTTCACGAACATCTTCTTGGCTCAGGTATATTGTCTTCTGATCGTAGCTTTCTTCGGGAGAAGCAACCAAAAAGCTGTGGCCACCGGTTCGTCTTTTCACTACTCTGGAGTTCAGTTCTCTGGATAATTTTCTTCGGGAGCGTCGAATGGAGCCCTCGCAGTTAATTATGCCACAATGTAAAAGTACAGCCACAAAGTCAACCAGTCCACTGCCGCAGAGTCCTCTGGGTTTGACGTTGCCAATTACCCTATATTGTAGCTGTCCATCTTCCAATCGGACGCCTTCAATAGCTCCGGTCTTAGCAATCATACCGTTAGATATTCTAGCACCCTCTAAAGCAGGGCCCGCGGCCGCTGAACAGGTCAGCAATCTCTTGTTGTTACCCAGGAAAATCTCTCCATTGGTACCCAGGTCCAGTCCAAGCACTATTTCTTCCTGTCCTGTAACACCTGAGGTCAAGATATCACTGATTAAATCCCCACCAATATAGCCGGATTTCACCGGCATAATATACAGCCGGGCTTCGGGGTGCAATTTTAATCCAACATCTGCTGATTTGATGATCATTCCGTCAGTTACTACTGGTAAGAAAGGAGCCTCGGCAATGCCCATAGGAGGCAGACTTAGAAGCAGATGCTGCATGGTGGTATTCCCGGCAGCTACAGCAATGAATATTTCTTCTGCCTCCAGTTCTGCCGTTTGAAGGAGAGACTCCGTTAGCTGACTCAAATCTCGGACAAGGAGATATTGCAGAATTGGGAGTCCTCTGGGGCGTTCTTTTAAGAACTGCAGGCGACTTATTACATCTGAGCCGTATTTACCTTGACTATTCAGGCAGGAAGCAACAGCGACCTCACTGCCGTTATGCAAGTTGAAAAGCTTGCCGACCAGGGTGCTTGTTCCGATGTCAAAGACCAAGCCGTAGTGGCGATGCACATCCTCCCAGTTCTGCCAATCCATAAGGCAGTCCTCGTGCAGTACCGCAGTTCCGTGGTAGAGGGTTTTCTCAAGATCCTGAGGCAATGTGCGCAGGCAATGAAGCGAGGCACTGAGGCCTCGATATTCATCACCAAGTGCCAGCTTTATGCGGTCCAGATCAGAGGCCGCTTCGTTCTGCGATTCTGGGGGTAGTGAGATAAGCCGTTTATGTACCAGAGGCTCTAGCTCCGGTTCAGGTATGTAACTGCTACTGATTGAGTGGCTGGTAGTGAGCACCTGGAAATATTCAGGCTCAGCAGTGGGTTCACCAATTGATATCACCATATCGTGTATCATTTTGGTACGACAGGCCAGGCGTATACCCTGCTCTAGTTCAATATCATCCAGAAGTTCTCTTTCATCCTCGGTTGGTTCGTCTACTAGAGAGAGAACTCTGATTTCGCATTTGCCACATTTGCCCAATCCACCGCAGTCTCCCTCCGACCCGATCTCCCCGGCACGTAGTGCCTTACGAATGGTGTCCCCCTGGCGAACCTTGAGCCAGATGTCCTCGGGCTGTATATTCAGCCAAACGTATACCGGTGCCCTCCTGTGTTTCTTCGTTGCAACCAGGGTACCGGTTCCCTTCGTACCCTCCGATTTCTGCTTTAATACCTTATTTCCACTCATGGTGCAAATCTTGGCTGAAGGAGTTTGCTTAACCTTTCTTCCAGGTGTGAATAGTCAGCATCTTGAATCTCCAGAGATAATCCTAAGAATTCGGCTATTTCGTTAGCCTTGGCTTCTAGGTCCGGGTCGGAAGGCTGACGCACATAGAGCAGTCTATGATAGTATTTGAAACACTGTTCTCGCATTTCTTCCTCATAGAGCTCAAGAGGTTCAACACAGTATTCCTTGAAGTTACAAATGAGTTCTTTTTCCAGAAAATAAGTCCCTGCATCTTCATCAAGTATTTGGTTAAAACGCTCACTACCAAGAAACATCTCCCAGCAATACGGTCCCGGCACTCTGCAGGCTCCGTGCCTTTGGCAGTATTCGCTGATACCCGGAAAGCAGTCCCCGTAAAGGCATATTGTCCGCTCATTTCTTCTTTCTGCCGCAACAATCTCTCTCCGCAGGTATTTGCCCAGCTCCCGGAGTTTAAGATGGAGATTTGGTGGCAAATATGTTAGCCTGATATATGAACATGTGTCCTCCAGTCCGAGGTGCTCGAGGGCTGGCTTGAAGACCTGGCAAGCAATGATACGCACTATATTATGCTCGGCCTCCGTTGATAGAGACACTTTAGAAGACATTTTGTATCTTTGGGAAAGCATTGTGAATCAAGTCTCGATCCAAGAGATCTCCTTTTTCGTCTTGTAGAATCTGGCCGACCTGAATTGTAGCTCTACGTAACATATCAGGCTGCCCTGCCTCTTGCCAAATATCAAAGTTCAGGCGCACACTGGGATTGGGGTAGAAGAATTCATCCATCATATGCTGGATAGTGTGGTCTTCGGTGACATAGTTCCCGCCGGGTCCGACCTTTTTAATCACTTCAAAACCTAGAGTTTCCTTACTCACTCTAACACCAGCCAGCACCCTTTTAACCATCCCAATAATCTCATCGTCTATAATATACTGTTCATAGGAGATAGTGTTACCCGAATCTAGCATTCCAGCGGCAAGGTGAATATAGTCGGCTCCTGCCATACCAACTAGCAATATGTTGAGGCTTTTTTCGCAGCCGGCCTGTATGTCGGGGCTCTTAGCTTCACTCACTCCCGCGGAAGCATATACAGGCAGTTGATAAAGCTTGGCCAGCTGAACAGCGGCAGCGTTCATCATCCCCATTTCCACCGAGCCCATGGCTAATTCCATGCTCCGCAAGTCCATGATTGTGGGTACCGCTCCATACAGCATCTTAGCTCCAGGAAAAAGTATCTGAGCTATAGCCACTCCGGCCAATGCTTCTGCGTGCATCTGGGCAAGAGTCCCCGCCAGTGCAGCCAGTGACGTTGCCCCAGCAATCGGGGCTGGTGCGCATGTAACAGGTATACCATGTTTAACGCAGAAATCGAGGATCTTTAGCTCGTTAGACCCGATAGTAAGCGGGCTTATCTGGTTAGTTATTACAGAAACAAATGGTTTTTCTCTAAATTTATCTTCTCCGCCGGCAATAAAGCAGGCCAGTTCCCATACCTGTCTTACACTCTCCAAGCTATCGCAACCACCCATGACGTGTTTAGTGGTGCAGTTAAAAGCATGATAAAAATCGTTCAAGTGATAGTTTTGTGGAGCCAAATCGTGGGCCTGGCAGGCAATAATGTAAGAATCCAGGTGTTTCAAATGGTTTACCAGCTTGGCTGTTTGTGCCACGTCTCTTAGCATGGTCAGACGGTAATCGCCCTTTTCCGTGTCCAAAATACGAAACACTCGTCCGCCATTAGTAAAGTGGACCTTACCACTCCCTAAAAGCAGGTCGTTTTGGCCATCCCTTGAGTGGAGAGTAAAGCGAGATGGGGCACGGCTTACGACCTCACCAAGCCAATCCGTAGGAAAGCATGCTCGCTCATTACTATAGTCAATTATTGCTCCTGCCGTCTTCAACTCGTCGAGAAAAACACCATCGCAAATATGTATTCCAACCTCCTCCAATATCTGGTGTGCGGTATCATCAATTTGCCTAACGTCTTTGGGTGTTAGCGGTTTGTAGAATGGCAAACTTGTTCCCATATTTGTAGAGCTTGCTAGCCTCCTTGAAGGATTCCATTGATCCCTATGAGTATTTCATCCACTTTAGGTTCGACCTGATGTTCCGACAGGATTCTTTTTACCTCCATATTACAACGTTGGTACAGGTCAGTGGCTCCAGCTTCCTTCCATGAATCATATCGGTTGCGGTCTAGAAGGACAGGAAGAAATTGAGCCTTCATGAAATTTTCGAAAGTGTGGTCGTCCATGAGAAAGATAGGACCGGGTTCCCCGCCTGCCACCCTTTCTATGGCTTCGAGGGCCAGTGTTTCCTGATTTACCTTAATTCCTTCAGTAAAGAATTGGCTCATGGCTATCAGTTCGTTAGCCATAACCACCATTTCTAGCGAAGACGTATTTCCGTACTCCAAAAAACCAACGTCATGTATTACATTACAGCGGGAAAGCATGGAACTAATAATGGAGAACATAGCTTCTGCTCCCGCTTGAGCATCCATCACTTTGGCATCGGAAGCTCCGGCATATGCCCATATTGGTAGCCCGTAGATCTCGTCACGCATGTCAGCCAGTGCCGCTTGAGTAAGACTCCATTCCGGGCATCCGTAGGAAACGACTGTGGATTTCATGTCTAAAGTACTGACGTTAGGGCCAAACAGGAAAGGAGCCCCTTTACCAGCCAGCTGGTGTACCACCAGACCGACCATATTTTCCGCAATGCCCAGGGCGAGGGCACCGGCCAGCGTGACCGGTGCTCCGCCTCCCGCGTTGGATCCCGAAGGCAGGCAGATTGGAATGCGCTTCCGAGCACAGAAAATAAGCTTCTCCATAATATTCTCAGGAAAGCGCAGGGGGCTGATTGCTTCTGAATAACTCAAGAGAAAAGGTTTGCTTCTCAGCTCTTCTTCTCCACCCATTACCTGGCAGGCAATCTGGTGAATCTTGGAGATATCACGGCCACTGTCAGCTATAAATACGATAGGCTTATTCGTATTTTTGACCATCTCGACAAAAACATGAATATAGATGTTCTCCACCGGCACATTCTCAGGGTTACCCATGGACATTACAAAGGCAATATGCTCCAATCCGTCCACCAGCCGGGCAAAATTGGTTACATCTTGTAGCACCACACGGCGGCGCTGACCTGTCTCCAGGTCGAGCGTAAAAGTAGCGTCCGAACCCGTACCGTAGAAATAATTGCCGTCAACCAAGGACATAGCTTCATTTCCTCTCTGGTCGTAAAGGATAATCCGTTTGGGAGCAGAATTCAGAGCAGCTTCAACAAGATGAGCAGGTAATTTAAGCCTATCACCCTCAGAAATCTTACACCCGGCATCGGTGAGCATTTCCAGAGCACCGGCATGCTCCATCTCGAATCCTACCTTCTCCAAAATCTCCAGAGCAGCTGTATGTATGGCCAGGGCCTGCTCACGGTTCAACACTCTCAACCGAGGTTGCAGGGTGGGTACTTCTTTTGGTTTCATAATTCACTCCCTTGACATACAAGGAGTTGCCTAGGAAACCCCCAGTATCTCTTTAGCCTTGGCTACAGCGGAACCAGCATCCGGTCCGTAACAGTCCGCCCCGATTTCCCGTGCATACTTATCGGTAACGGGTGCACCGCCAATCATGACCTTCACTTTACCTCTGACGCCGGCCTGCTTAAGGGCTTCTATGGTCAGCCGCATTGACGGCATGGTGGTGGAGAGCAGTGCTGACATGGCCACAATGTCCGGTTCTATTTCATGTACTTTTTCGACAAAGCGTTCCGGAGAAACATCCACTCCCAGGTCAACTATGCTGAACCCAGCACCTTCCATCATCATAGAGACCAGATTCTTGCCAATGTCATGCAAGTCACCCTTTACCGTACCGATGACCACTTTTCCTTTGGAGGTAATACCACCTTCTTGAAATAACGATTCAAACAACTTCATACACTCTTGCATGGTCTTAGCCGAGCGCAACATTTGGGGGACAAACAACAGTCCTTTAGAAAACCTCCTGCCCACTTCATCCATAGCAGTAATAAGTCCGTTATCGAGAATATCCTGGGCACTATTGCCGGAATCCAGAGCTTTCTGGGTTTCCGCTCTCGCTGAATTTATATCCCCCTTAATCACGGCTTCAGACAATGCTTTTAAGTCACTCATTTTCAACCTCCTTAAGTTCGCCTTTTACTATAATAAAACAGGGTTATTATTTATCTGCAATGCGACCGGTCTGATAGGCTGTAATAAAGTTGTCACAGTACTCGTCACGATTGAGGAGCATCTCAACAGCCAGGAGGGTCGCCATAAGTTGTTTATCCGTAGGGTCTAAAATTACGGCGGACAGACCGTGGGAGAGGCAAAGAGATAGAAAATTACGATTGATAAGGCGACGCGCTGGAAGCCCGAAAGAGATATTGGAAAGTCCACAAATGGTACCTACACCGGGGAAATCGTTCACTATTCTTGAAATAGCTCCCAGTGCGGCGAGACCCATCCCGGTGTCTACGGAAATAGGCTGTATCAGCGGGTCCACATGAATCTTTTCCAGAGGAATTCCCGCATCAGTCAATTTCTTAATGAGTTCGGCCCCAACCTGCACTCTATCCTCAACAGTAGTCGGCATCGACATTTCTGCCATACATAGAGCCACTACATGACAGGGTTGAGAAGTAACTACGGGAAGAAGAGCCTGAAAACGTTCTGCCTCAAGAGAGATAGAGTTGATAATTGGCTCGCCTTTGTGCTGCTTTATTGCTTCCGCAAGAGCGCTGGGGTTCGGGCTGTCCAGACATAATGGCAGGTCTAGCTCATTTTGTACTGTTTTCACCAACCAACAAAGACACTCGGCTTCCTGCTCCAAAAACGTTCCTGCGTTAACATCAATATAATGAGCGCCGGCCTCTGCTTGCTCCCTGGCTATTTTGACTATATAACCAGTATCTCTTTTTTCAACCGCCTCTGCGATACTCTTTCGACTTGTATTTATCTGTTCACCCACAATAATCATTCCGGCCCCTTCAAGTCTCCGGTATCAAATTGATACCCATAGTCCCACTTATTCCATTAACCAGTATTAAAAGCGTAAATGATTGGGCCTATGATGTCAATGAGTATGATGGGTATATACGGGGAATTTCAGTTGGGCTATCGGATTTCAAATCCTAAGTTGAAATTGGCAAGTACTTTCAACTACTTGCTTCCTGGGTAGTCCCTCTGACAATAAAAAATCCGCCGATATACCGACGGATTCTGGAGCCAGATGGTGCGGGAGACGGGACTCGAACCAGTGACACCCTGCTTGGGATATTGAAACTTTGCAGTTGCTTAAGCTGGCTTAATTTCTCAACTGTGGGCTAATCTTCTTAACCTATCAACCTTCCCACACGAAGCCCCAAGCTGCAATTACCGCCCATAGAGTATAGTTAATTCCTTTAACCTGTCTTTGATTTCCTCGGTTAGCATATCAGGCACAAAACGCCAGCACCAGTTCCCCTCCGTGGTGCCTGGAAAATTCATCCTGGCTTTGCCGCCCAATCCCAAAATATCCTGCATAGGGATGATAGCTGTATGGGCTACAGACATCAAAGCTAAGCGAATGAAATCCCAATTGGGTTCCTGCCCATCTGAGCCAAGATATTTCAAGGCAATTTGTTTCTCTCTTTTTCTTTCTTCTTTGCTCTGGGTGCTATCTTTGACATCTTCGCCTCTGAACCAGCCAATAGTTGTATTGTTATCGTGGGTACCAGTGTACACTATACAGTTTAGTGGGTAGTTATGGGGTTTGTAATCATCAGCTTTGGGATCACTGCCAAAGGCAAACTGGAGAACCCGCATCCCCGGAAAACCGAGCTGGTCTCTAAGTGCGTCTACTTCTGGCGTGATTACCCCTAAGTCCTCGGCAATAATGGGTAGGGTACCTAACGTCTTCTGCACGGCTTCAAAGAGTTTAACCCCCGGTCCAGAGACCCACCTTCCATTCATGGCAGTGACATCTGTACCTGGAACCTCCCAGTATTTCTCGAAGCCGCGAAAATGGTCCAACCTGATTATATCCACCAAGGCATGTGTTGCCCGGAAGCGCTCAATCCACCACGCATAGCCATCCTTGGCAATTACATCCCAGTGGTAGAGGGGATTTCCCCATAATTGCCCTGTCTTGCTAAAGTAGTCAGGCGGCACCCCGGCCACAACCGTCGGTTTACCACTGGTATCCAGATAGAACATTTCTGGGTGCGACCAGACCTCAGCGCTATCAAGGGCAATAAATATAGGCATATCACCGATAAGCCTGATCCCATGCTCATTACAATACTTCTTCAGTTCGGACCACTGCTTAAGAAACTGATACTGTTGATATTTATGGCATCGGATTTCGCGATCCAGCTTCTTGCGCCAGTGTTCGAGAGACTTCGGTTGCCGTCTTCGGATACTTTCCTCCCAGGTATTCCAGGCAGCAAGGCCGTGAACCTCTTCCAATGCCATAAACAAGGAGTAAGTTTCAAGCCAGGAGGCGTTCTTCTGACAGAACACTTCGAGCTGCTCCCGCTCACTTAGACTAGCTTTCCTTTGGAAGGTTTCAAAGGACTTTCTCAACAAGGGCATCTTAAACTTCATAACTGAGCCATAGTCGACCCTATCTTCAGGGAAGGAAGGCCTATTCTCTAAGTCAGCGGGTTCCAGGAGCTTATCTTCAACCAGCCTTTCCAGACTTATAAGCAGCGGATTTCCAGCGAAGACAGAAAGGCATTGGTATGGGGAATTACCATAGCCAGTAGGTCCCAGGGGCAACATCTGCCAAAGCCGCTGCCCGGTGCTAGCCAGAAAATCTACGAACTGATAGGCCTCTCTTCCCAAGTCTCCTATCCCAAATTGACTCGGGAGCGAGGTCGGGTGCAACAATATACCGCTTGCTCTGGGAAAGCTCATGCTGCCTTGTCCCTTATCCGAGCCACTCAGGTTCGGAATGGAATAGTTGGTGATTTCACCATGCTTTTGATTATGCATGACAGATTTGATATCTTGGATTTGCTATTCACACCAGTATACAATAGGGCATAGCAGTAAACAATGCCTTGTACGGGGATAGGGGGCAAGGCGATTATCCAGTCTATTTTGGAATCTGCATATCCTGTGCTGACTTGAAGAACATGGTTGCTAGGGGTGGCAGGGTGACGGTAAGGGAATAGGGGCGGCCATGCAAAGGAATTGGCACTGCTTCCACTCTACCTGGACTGCCTTGACCGCTGCCTCCATATTCTCTGGCATCGCTGTTTAATAGCTCTCTCCAGAATCCTGGCTGCGGTACACCAATTCGATAGTTAAAATGAGTTGTGGGAGTGAAGTTACAAACTACTACAAGAAGGTCGTCTGGTGAATGCCCCTTGCGCACCAGACTGACCACACTGTGCTCAACATCATTGCAGTCAATCCATTCGAAGCCTGCTTGTTTAAAGTCCAATTCGTAGAGAGCTGGCTGCCCCCGATAGAATCGGTTTAAGTCCTCAACCCAGCGCTTAAGACCAGAATGTGGCGGGTAGTCAAGGAGGTTCCATTCCAGGCTCTCATCATGTACCCACTCCCGCCACTGGCCAAGCTCCACTCCCATAAATAGGAGCTTTTTCCCAGGCTGGGCGTACATATAACCGAGAAGAAGCCTCAAGTTGGCGAACTTTTGCCAGTCGTCCCCTGGCATCTTTCCTAAGAGCGAGCTTTTACCATGTACAACTTCATCGTGAGAAAGTGGCAGGACAAAGTTTTCGAAGAAGGCATAAACCAAGCGGAAAGTCAGGTTATTATGGTGATATTTTCGATAGATTGGGTCCTTGGCCATGTACTCCAGGGTATCATGCATCCAGCCCATGTCCCACTTAAGGCCAAATCCCAGCCCTCCCAGATAAGTCGGACGAGATACCATGGGCCAAGCAGTGGATTCCTCGGCAATGGTTTGCACATCAGGGCTTTCTTGATAAACTGCTTCGTTAAAGCGGCGTAAAAAAGCAATCGCTTCCAGGTTCTCCCGCCTTCCATATTTATTAGGTATCCATTCACCCTCTTTGCGGCCATAATCCAGATAAAGCATGGAGGCTACTGCATCTACACGCAGGCTATCAACGTGGTACTTGTCCAGCCAGAATAGTCCACTGCTAAGGAGAAAGCTTCTCACTTCGTGCCGACTATAATTAAAAATGAGACTATTCCAGTCGGGATGAATGCCCTGTCTTGGATCACCGTGCTCGTAAAGATGTGTTCCATCGAAATACGCCAGTCCGTGTTCATCATTAGGGAAATGAGAAGGTACCCAGTCCAGGATTACACCTATATCATGCTGGTGTAAATAGTCAACAAGATACATAAAATCCTGGGGGGTACCGTAGCGGCTGGTTGGAGCAAAGTATCCCGTTACCTGATAGCCCCACGAGCCATAGAATGGGTGCTCCATTATCGGCAGAAACTCGACATGGGTAAACCCCATTTGCTTCAGGTACTCAGCTAGCTTGGGAGCCAGTTCTCGATAGGTAAGGTGGCGATTATCTTCCTCGGGTACTCGCCGCCAGGAGCCCAGATGCACTTCGTAGATAGAGACGGGGGCATCAAGGGCATTATAAGTGTACCGCCTCTCCATCCACGCCTGATCTCCCCAGCTATAATCTAAATCCCAAGTAACGGAGGCTGTTTTGGGAGGCGTTTCAGCATAGAATGCAAATGGGTCGGCTTTCTCCACCCGATAGCCGCGGCGATGAGAGACGATGTAATACTTGTAGATTGTTCCCTTAGCCACACCCGGGATAAATCCTTCCCAGATACCCGATTGCCCCTTTGGGCGAAGTGGATGGCTCGACTTATCCCAACCGTTAAACTCACCCATGACAAAGACCTGCCTGGCATTAGGTGCCCATACTGCGAAATAGGTTCCCTCCACTCCATCCACTACTATAAGATGAGCTCCAAGCTTTTCGTAAAGCCTATAATGAGCCCCTTCATTAAAGAGAAAAAGATCGTCATTGGTCAGCATGCTTATGTCGGAGCCCATTGATTGAGCATTTATCTTATCCTTTGAGGGTACCTCTTCCCTTCTGTTTTCTTCTCGTGTCATCTCTGGATAATGTCTCCTGCCTAAATTGCTTTGCGTAACTGCATATGCTGCCCATTTAAGTATCTCAAAGCATATCTCGACATCCGATGCTTATTCTTTAGCTTTCAGTAGTTGTAATATACCCTGAAGTGTCACCTTTAACCAGTGTGGACGATTATTCAGCTCGTAACCAATTTCATAGATAGCCTTTTCTAAGAGATAGACGTCCAGAAGAATCTTAAGTTGCTCAGGATCATCAGGAATCAATTCGGTTTTTTCAACACCTTTCAAATAGGATTTAAGGAAAGATGATGAAACCCAGACGTACCAGAATTGTGCCCAGCGTTCCAGTGCAAGCAGGTTCTCGGGTTTAAGTGCCAACGAAGATTGGTGGAGTAGAGCGCTGTGGGCAGCATAGTGGAACGAACGTATCATACCGGCAACATCTCTTAACGGCGATCGCTTGATTCGCCTTTCGCTCAAGGGGCGTGCCGGTTCGCCCTCAAAATCAATAATAACGAAATCCTTACCTGTATAGAGCACCTGCCCCAGATGGTAGTCTCCGTGGCAACGTATTCGTGCTGCTGATATTTTTCGATTGCGCAGAAACTGAAAACGTTCAACGATGGCCTTCTCTGAGTCTAGAACCTGTTGTGCATTTTCCTTAAGCTCGTCCGGGATCTCTTTTAGTTGCTCACGCAGCAGTTGCAGTGTCTGCGTAGCAAAGCTCCGCAGGGCATGGTAAAGGGAATTTTGGTAAATAAGAGAGAATGGCTCGGGGGCAAAGTCCGGGTCATCTGATGCTGCAGCCAGGGCTACATGGAGTTCAGCAGTACGCATTCCTAATAGCTGTGCCGAAATGAGATAGGGACCGATGGTTTCTTGGGCTAGCGCAGGTGGCTCCTTCAGTAAAGACAATAGGTGCTTCCTAGGAATGAGTGGCACTTGCACTGCGGGATGTGCCAGAACGTAGTCGAAATTGCGATTCAGGAAGTCCAGAGTATATTGCCAGGCGTCTCCTTCGTTTGGCACAAATTTGTTAAGGGTGGCTAGAGTTGTTGTTTTGCCCTTCTTACGATGGTACTCAAAGTAACCAGCTAACTGTGAGATATGCGGGAAATCAGTTCTTTCTGTTAGAAACCGACCAATTTCCAACTCAGGGTTAATCTCCTCCTCGATGCGGCGAAATAGTTTAAGAATTAACCGATCCCCATAGACCACAGATGTATTGGTCTGCTCTGCTTTGACGGGAACAGGTTCCAGGGATATTTGAGATGTTGTGTGGACATGGCGAAAAACCCGAGTTCTCGAGGCCGCGACTTCGCCCACCTTTCCCCTGAAATGGCGTTGTCGACCAATAGCCTTTATCAAGAATTTGCAGAAGCTCTTGTCTACCAGGGCATCGTAGAGTAAGCTCTCGCTGTCACCGTACTTTCTTTCAGGTCTCAGGCGGGCAATAACGGCATGAGGATAATCAGCTATAATCTCGCCTGCCTGTTTGACAGGAGCACTAATAAGGGGAAGTATATATGTCTCCGGGTCCCCTTCAGTATATTCCACTTCAATCAAGACAAGGTTGGCAGCAAATTCTGTAGAATGTATAGGTATGATATCTAGAATCTGCAGTGCCCAGGAGTCTCGCGCCTTTCCGCGGAACCATCGGCGGCCCCTTATGTAATCCAGTAGAACTGCTTCCAGGATAAACCGACTCTCTTTCCTAAAGAGATTTTCCTCTGTCTCAGCTAGAGTGGGGAGAGCTCCGACAGCCTCTGAAGGCAAAGCACGAAGGCGAAGCGGCTCAGCACGTTCTGATTCGAGGGAAAGCCAGTAAAAAACATATGGGCCAAGGGTAAAGCAGTATTGGCCACCGCTAACGGGAGCAAACTCCGTTCGTCCGAAGAGCTCAACTGGCACCCTTCCCTGAAATTCGGCAAGGTCAAGTTCAGTTTGCTGGGCGGCATGTGAAAGGTTCGCCACAACCAGAATGTTCTCGTCTTCATAGCGGCGAAGGAAAGTCAGGATCTTACGATTTTTTGGTTGAAGGAATTCAAGACTCCCTCGTCCAAAAGCCTTAAACCGCTTCCTGAGAGCAATGGTGCGCTTCATCCACCAAAGAAGAGAGTCGGGATTATTTTGCTGATTTTCTACATTAATGGACTCATAGTGATATTCGGGATCGATAATGGGGGGGAGGTAAAGCTTCTGGGGATTGGCTTGGGAGAATCCTGCGTTTCGGTCAGGGCTCCACTGCATTGGAGTACGCACCCCATTGCGGTCGCCGAGATAGAAGTTGTCCCCCATGCCGATTTCGTCACCGTAGTAAATCACTGGCGTCCCCGGCAACGAAAAGAGCAAGCCGTTCATCAATTCAATCTTTTTACGATTATTGTTCAAGAGTGGCGCCAGTCGCCGGCGGATGCCGAGGTTGAGACGGGCAGCAGGGTCGCTGGCATACGTTCGGTACATGTAATCCCGCTCCTCATCAGTGACCATCTCAAGGGTAAGTTCATCGTGGTTGCGGAGAAAAATAGCCCACTGACAGGTCTCCGGAATTGCCGGTGTTTCCTGGAGGATGTCAATAAGGGGGAATCGGTCTTCCATGCGAATGGCCATAAACATGCGGGGCATGAGGGGAAAATGAAAAGCCATATTGAACTCATTCCCATCGCTCAGATATGCTACTGCATCTTCTGGCCACTGGTTGGCTTCTGCTAGGAGCATGCGGTTTCTGAATTTCTCATCAACATGCTTACGTAACTCCTTCAAGAAAACGTGTGTTTCAGGTAAATTCTCACAATTAGTACCGTCTCGCTCGTAAAGGTAGGGCACTGCATCAGCCCGGAGCCCATCGACTCCTAACCTCAGCCAGAAATCTATAACTCTCAAGATAGCCCGCTTGACGGCAGGGTTGTCATAGTTCAGGTCAGGTTGATGTGCATAAAATCGATGCCAGTAATATGCCTTGGCTACATGATCCCACGACCAGTTAGAATATTCGGAATCCTTGAAGATGATACGAGCGTCCCGGTACTTCTCTGCAGTGTTGCTCCAAACGTAAAAGTCTCGCCACCGACTTCCTGCTGCCGCCCGCCGCGCTTGCTGGAACCAGGCGTGCTGGTCAGAAGTGTGGTTAAGGACCAGCTCTGTGATCACGCGCAGACCGCGCTCGTGTGCTTCATCTATAAAATTCTTGAAATTGCGCATGTTGCCATAGACGGGTAGGATGCTGGTATAGTCGGAGATGTCATAACCATCATCCTTCAGAGGCGAGGGATAAAACGGGAGCAACCAGAGGGCTGTAACCCCTAGATCTTCAATATAATCGAGCTTCTCTGTAAGGCCTGAGAAGTCGCCTACACCATCCCCCTGGCTGTCTGAGAAGGCACGAATGTGAAGCTCATAGATTATAGCGTCCTTATACCAAAGAGGATCATCACCGAATGACCATGGTTCTACAAGACTTCGTTTCTTCATATACTAATCACCATGCACCATATTGTTTCCCGCTAATGATACAACAGTTAAATGTAATTTTCCCCTCTAAATATAGTAACCATAGTATCACCGCTTGCGCACCTGCCGAGGTATAAGTAAGATGTGAGCGGGGACAATTTGCGGGTTAAGTTCAACATAGTTACGAGACCCCTGCCAGAGGTAGCAGGCATCGCTCAAGACGTCGTGCATCTGATAAGGCTTTCGTGGGTCGATTCCCAATTCCTCCAGAGGTAATTCTACCCAGCCAGACTGAGTAGAGTGCGGATCCAGGTTTACTACCACCAGCATAACATTGGAGAGGTCATCGGTGCGCTTGCTGTAGCAAATTAGCTGCTCGTTGTCTACCTCGTGGAAACGAAGGCTCCAGTCTCCGTGGAGGGCAGGGTTCTCCCGTCGAATTCGATTGACTCGGGCGATGAAGTCTTTCAGACTGTCAAGCCTAGTAACATCCCAGATTTTGATCTCGTATTTTTCTGAGTTGAGATATTCTTCGCTCCCCGGTTCCTTGGGATAATTTTCACAGAGCTCAAAGGCCGGGCTGTAGATGCCATAACTAGCTCCTAAGGTAGCTGCCAGGACTAATCGGGTCATAAACGCCGATCGTCCGCCAGATTGAAGATACTCAGTCAAGATGTCCGGCGTGTTTGGCCAGAGATTGGGCTGGAAATACTCCCGTACTTCTGTTTGGGTCAGTTCGGTGAAGTATTGAGTCAATTCCCATTTGGTGTTACGCCAGGCAAAATAGGTATAGGACTGAGTAAAACCCAGCTTGGCCAATCGGTACATCAACTTGGGACGGGTGAATGCCTCGGAAAGCAGAATGATATCAGGGTATGCCATTTTGATATCGGTAATCAACCACTCCCAGAAACTGAAGGGTTTGGTATGAGGATTATCCACGCGGAAAATGCGGATGCCCTGCTGGATCCAGAAGAGCACGATATTCTTGAGTTCCCTCCAGAGCTCTTGCCAATTCTCAGTCTGAAAATCGAAGGGGTAAATGTCCTCATATTTTTTGGGTGGGTTTTCCGCATACTGCACAGTGTTATCAGGACGCCAGCGGAACCATTCTGGATGTTCCTTTACATAGGGGTGATCAGGAGAGCACTGGAAGGCTATATCCAAGGCGATTTCAATATCATATTCACGAGCTTTGGCTACCAAGCTCTGGAAATCCCCCAGGGTGCCAAGTTGGGAATGAATCGACTTGTGTCCCCCTTCTTTCGAACCGATAGCCCAAGGGGTCCCGGGGTCATCCCGGTTGGCTACGGGACTATTATTTCTTCCTTTACGGTGTGTGTG
>Ga0180433_10002049_pt1 | contig 32296 bp, 33 predicted proteins | sample SS_ome_8_FD_132980 | JGI IMG/M metagenome (GOLD analysis project Ga0180433, IMG submission 132980) | Hypersaline lake sediment archaeal communities from the Salton Sea, California, USA - SS_1_D_1 metaG | ecosystem: Environmental > Aquatic > Non-marine Saline and Alkaline > Hypersaline >...
ATGAAGTTCAACACCAAACAGCAGGTCTTTCCCTCGAACATTGTGGCCAATATGTTTAATTTTCAGGAGAAGGAGTATTTCGAGATTGAGGAACCCGAAGCCCGAGAACCGGTGAAAGTTGAGTTTTAATCCCGGGTAGATATTTCAACGGAACCGCCATGTATGAGCAGATCTCCAGTAACAAGAGGAAATCCGTTTTCCTCATTCTGTTTTTTGTGGCACTGATTTTTGCTCTCGCTTATTTTTTCGGGCAAATGACAGAACTCGGCTCATATGCCATCATCCCGGCCTTTGTTATTGCCATTCTCATGACCATTGGCAGTTACTATGCCAGCGATAAAATTGTTCTGGCCGTCAGTCGAGCACGGCCAGTGACCAAAAACGAATACCCCTATCTTTACAATGTGGTGGAGGGACTGGCTATTGCGGCCGGCTTGCCCAAACCGCGCTGCTACATCATCGATGACACGGCGCCCAACGCCTTTGCCTCAGGGCGCAACCCCGAAAATTCGGTCATCGTCGTCACCAAGGGTTTGCTTCAAAAACTGAACCGGGCCGAATTGGAAGGCGTCATCGCCCATGAAATGTCCCACATTAAAAATTATGACGTGCTTGTCCAAACGCTGGCCGTGGTCATGGTCGGGGTGGTTGTCCTGCTCAGTGATTGGATTATGCGGAGCTTCTTTTGGGGAGGGGGGAGACGACGGAGCAGTGACCGGCAGGGGGGGAATGCGGGGAACATACTCATCGTGGTTGGTCTTGTCCTGGCTGTGCTGGCACCTATTATTGCTCAATTGTTGAAGCTCGCCGTCTCCAGAAAAAGAGAATATCTGGCCGATGCCAACGGCGCTCTGTTAACCCGATACCCTCCGGGCTTGGCATCCGCACTTAAAAAGTTGTCGGCCGATAAGGAGCCGCTTGAAGTGGCCAACAAGGCTACGGCTCATCTCTATATCGTCAACCCTCTGAAAGATCTCAAGGGGCAAATGAATACACTCTTCAGCACCCATCCTCCCATCCAAAAACGCATCGAAGCCCTCGAAAATATGTAACAAAAAAGGAATGGGTGGTTTTTTCCCATTCGAAAAAGGAAACCCATTTTTTTATCCCATGGCAGGTGTGAATTCGATCTTTATGCCGACTGTTTTGCGCAACGCAAAGTCATTTGTCTTCCAGGGGGAAAGGAAATAAGTCCGGAAAAGGAAAAGCCCGGGCCCATCACCCGGGCTTCCCAGAGGCTTAAAACTCTTTTTAAAAGGAGGACGACTCTCTTATAGTAAGCTCGTTTCTGACTAGAATGCTACAATTATAGCATTAAATACAGATAAAAGATAGGGACTATAGGATAGATTTTCAAGAAACGGTTGAAAATTTTCAACCTTTAATATTATAATGAGTTGCCCCAAAGGCGGGGTCGTAGTTCAGTTTGGTTAGAACGCTGGCCTGTCACGCCAGAGGTCGCGAGTTCAAGTCTCGTCGGCCCCGCCAGATAATTAATTCTTATAATTATCTTTTTAATAACCGCCGAGACTACCTAATTCCTACGCCTTGCCATTTGATAAAAATATAGCATCCTATACCAAATACAACCCATCCAATTGATGATATCAGCCTTGATGCTGGATTACGCCACACAACGGGAAGGAAAAATATGATGATCGCTATTATTGAAATGAAAGCTCGTTCCTTAGCATCTTCTGCTACAATGAAAGCCCATATCCCAAGCAGAAACCCTATTCCAATTCCAATAAGGTGGTAAGGTATGCCCATTTCAGCTTACTAACCTGGCTTAAAAAATGCCGATGTCTTACTTACCACAAAGATATCAGGGAGTTAGCTTCGAAGTAATGAAAAACTATTTTCTTTATACATCGGCTTTAGCTCCATGCCGAGCTGCATCATTACTTCCATTTTATCTCATAAACCACACGGTTATTTTGGAGGAAAATAAAAAAAATTTCCAATTTTTTATATCATTTAGCTTTAAAGATTCTTGAATGTCCCGCCTTCCATTCCCCATCTTCAAATCGAAACCACTTGTCATGCAGCTTTCCATCAGTGGTGAATTCATATGTATTTCTAAATTCTACTTTACGATTTGGAAAAATGCCATAGCCATAAGCTAAGATCTTTCCATCCTCTTCTTTCACATTTTTATAGCGATTAATTGCACAGGAGATCTCGAAATATTTTCCATGAAAATGAAACGATATGTGTAAACTTATTCTATTTGATATAGCCCAGGGTTCTGAGCCGCTCGAGCCGTTCTTTGGCATCAGATTCCAAAACCTGTCGCTTTCCCTCAATGACAGGCTCAAAACCAAAAAGGCGCAGTCCAAACCATCTTTCCCTTGAGTCTGGCAATATCCTTGCTGAAAATGTCTCTTTTTCGATGAGAATCGGTCCGAATTCGACATTTCGGGTTTTCCAGCGCAAATGATTGCGAAATTTATCTGATCGGATACTCTTTCGCTGCCCGTTAATGACAATCTTGCAAGAGCCGTTGATATCAGCCGAAAGATAATACTCCCCATTAGGGACATCAAAAGAAACCTCTAAGGGCTTGGCTGGACCTGTGGCATATAATCCGAAATGCGGCCACTCCGATTCCTGAATCCAGCCGGAGTGACTCACTTTGGTCAGTAACTGTGTGGCATTTCTAGAGCCTGGAATTTCAGGGATGTCCAGATTTGTTCTGAAATGCGCTGCCGATATGGCAAACGGGAATTCCGGCTGCTCTCTGGATCTTGCCGAAACAAATCTTTTAAAAGAGGGGCTCATTCTCTCTCTGAATTGGACAAGCAGCTTCCCCACTATTTCTGTTTTTGACGCATAAAGGTTGATATTCTCTTCAGGATCATCGACAACATTGTACAGATCGCTGGATAGGACTTTGACACTGGGCATTTTTTCCGCAAACAGAGTCCGATAGTCATCGCGAAAGATACACTTGTACCGCTCGGTTCTCAGCGCCTTGCGAGCATACACAGCTTCCCTCGATGCGGATCGAACTTCGGCGCGGCCCAATAGGTTTTTCCCATCCATGGCTTTTCCTCTGGGGATTTTGACATCCAATAATTCCAGAAGTGTGGGACCGACATCGATCAATTCACTGAAGACCGATATCCGCTTAGCTTCGACTTTTGGCGGGTAATGAATAATCAAAGGAATTTTGGCCAAAAGGTCGTACCAAAGATCTCCATGGCCGACTTTGCTTTTCCGCTCCAAAAGCAACTCACCATGATCGGACGTGACGATCAGAAGCGTATCGTTCAATTGCCCGGAATCTTTTAGGAAATGAATAAGGCGCCCGATCTCTCTATCGGCATAGCGTAGACTTCCGTCATAGAGTGAATTGAGGTAACGCACATCACTTGCCGAATGATCAAGGGCTGGATCGAGGGGATAGCCTCTCGATCCGAAATTTCTGGCATCATAACTCTCTTTGCCAAAGAATTTTTGCGCATCTTCTTCAAAAAAGTGGGGGAAATGTGTGTCCATGAGATGGAGGTAAAGAAGAAAATCCTTCTCTGAGTGACGCTTCAGCCATTCAAGAGCGAAGTCTATGACCTGATCAGCTCTCGGGTTTCCGTATTTTTTTTCAAATTTCAGCAACGCAGGAAGCTCAAAACACTCGGTGAATTCCTTTGCGAATTGCGTTTTGTGCGTCAGCCAGGGGTGTGCAGAAATAACAGCAGTGATAAATCCCGAAAGCTCCAACACTTTGGAAAAGGAGATGCATTGGTCATCAGTACTTCTGAATAATTCGTGTGGATTAGAGAGCGGAATCGAACGATGTCCAGGAAAAATATTGATCGCGTAATACCGAGAATAAAGGAAAGAGGGCAGAGCTGCGCGTGTGTATGTAGCCTGGGTGAAACAGTTTTCAAAAACGACTCCCGTTTTGGCTAAGGCGTCAATTGATGGCGTGGTTTCCCTTTCATAACCGTAGCAGGAAAAATGATCAGGTCTTGCGGCATCCAGAAGAATGATGATCGCCTGCCTGGGCTGATCCCTTCTGCAGCCAATCGGGAGCAATAAGAGCAGTAGGGAAAAAACAAAGCAGGCCTTTTTAATACATGTCATATTTCGTCTTGGATAATAACATAAAATTGAAGTCGATCTGAATCAATTATATTGATTTTCTGAGGAAGAGCGAAATCGATTTTTTCCAATTTTTGATATTTCGTTGGGTCTGCTTTCTAACAGCTAGTAAAACTCACGTTGCAAACTTGGAATAGCAGGCTTAGAATGAAAATCTGGAGAGGAGAAAGAGGCAATAAGAAAAAAATCGCGCACTTTAGAAATAAAAGGGATCGGAGCCGTTCTGTTCGAGAGGAGCAAACGGGCCCGGCATTTGAACATCACCATAAGACCCTTTGAAGGAATTCGTGTGGCTGTACCCATTGGCTTTTCCTACAAAGAGGCCGAGAGGGTTGTACAATCCAACATCAACTGGATTAGGAAGCGTCAAGCACGAATAAAACAGGCTCGTCAGAAATATGATTCCTTATTAAAGAAATCAACTGAAATTGATACATCCATGGCTAAAAGAGTGCTTATTGAGAGATTGGATAAGCTATCTCAGTTGAACGGATTTTCTTACAAAAAGGTTTTTATCCGGAACCAAAAAACACGATGGGGAAGTTGCTCGGCAATAAACAACATCAGTCTAAATGTGAAGTTGTTGTTGCTGCCTGAGGAATTGCGTGACTATGTGATTCTGCATGAGCTGGTTCACACAAAGATAAAAAACCACAGCGCAAAATTTTGGCGGGAGTTGGATAAATATGTCGGCGATGCGAAACGTAAACAATCCAACTTGAACGAATACGGATTATTGCTTATCTAAATCCGACGCAATTCAAATGAGATAATGGTGCTGTTAGCTTAAGATAAAGATGCCGGTATGTAAAAAAGGGAAATAAGATATATAAAATTGTTTTCTGCTATTTGCTGAACATGACCCCGGTGATGAACCCCTCATCCGTCTTGTTCTGCCAGACAACCTTCACGAATTTCATGACGGTACGTCCGTCCTCTTCAGGCAAATCGTATTTTATTTCCAATACTGTTCCGGGTGGAAATTCCCTGCTCAAGATAAGACAAAGCCCGCCGTCGCTCATGTCCTTGATTGTTCCTTCTTCTCCAGATGGAACAAGCTCTCTATAGCTCATGTTGGCATAGACTTCTTGGCGAGGATGCTGACGTTTATCTTCGGGATTGTACACGTCGTCGTTCATGATGGTCCCCCTTTAGTGCTGTGCATACTATCATCATTACTATATATTACATTATCATATTGACGCTTCGAAGAGAAGCCATTTCTGTGGCTGGGGTCGAATGTTTTGGAGGACGTCTGGCACGTTTCTGCCTGAGGACAGAGGGAATCTTCTTGGCTAAAGGGAAATAAACTTTATTCCGGTGTGAGAATTGCTCTGCCAGATGACTTCTGCATAGGTGTTTATCAACTCCTCGCTGTTGCCGGGCAGTGTAAACTCCAACTCCAGTATCATCCGCGGAGAAATTTTTCGATCCAGCAACAGGCACATGCCTCCTGCGCTAATATTCTGGGCGATGACTTCTTTGGATGGATGTCCCAGAACTTGACATCTTACTTTGGTTTCAATATCAACCCTGGGGCTTTTCCGTCTCTCAGCCACTACAGCCTGATCGGATGTGGTGGCCTTCTTTTTGGGTGAGGTGATTTTCAGTTTGAATCTGGGCATTTGCCGCCAACGTGTTTATTGAATTTGTTTCTCCCATTCAGTCAGGGCTTTCCGGGCCCGGAGTTTCTGAGGCGTGTCCCCTTCCGGTGTCGTTTCCAGGTAGAGCTTGATAAAACGGACGGCTTCTCTCAGATTTCCCGTTCTTTCCAGGATGGCCGAGTACTTCAGATAGTTGTCCGGGGAAGGGTCGAGGTCCACCGCTTTCTTCAGGCTTTCCTTGGCCTTCTCGAAGCTCCCGACAGAATTGTACATCACACCGAGGTCAGAATGGATTGCGGCATCGTTTGGAAATTCTTCTTGAAGCCTGGTATAGATGCCAATGGCCTCTTCTGCTCTGCCGAGAGCGCCCAGTGAGTAGGCATACTTGATGCGGACGATCTTGTTCTCCGGTTCGATTTCCAGTGCTTTTTCAAACAATTCTGCCGCCTCATCAAGGTTGCCCTGATCGAACTTGACCATCCCTGATATGATCCAGCCCGCAAGAAACTGAGGATTGAGCTGCAGCGCTGTCTGGCTCACGTCATAGGCTCTGTCTTTGTCGTTAGCCCTTGAGTAGAATGCCGCCAATGTGGAGAGAATGACAAAGGAATCGGGCTTTTTTTCCCTTGCCTTCTCGAGCAAAGATATGCCCTCATCCATCTTATCGAGATGCGTGTACACTCTGGCCAGGTTTATATAGTTGTACTCAAACTCAGGGTTGGTGTTGAGAATCTCCTCGAAAATCTCGGCCGCACGCGCATACTCCCCGGACCATTCGAACTGGCGCGCCCGGAAAAGTTTGTTGTATTCGTCTTTGCGGTCTTTGGGATCCGGCAGCTTTGTCCCCGTATCGCCGGTCGCGCCTCCCCCGATATATCCCAGTGACCTCAACCTGGCCATCTCTTCCTGAGAGACATTTTTTCGCCTGGCATCTATGTCGGAGCTGTTCTCAGCAATGAGCTTCTCCATATGTGTTTTCATATCACGCACTCGCTGGCTTTCACTGTTTATGAGATTCGCCACCTCGGAAGGATCGTTGTTTAGATTGTAGAGTTCCAGTTTGGGGGCCTGGATGTACTTCCAGCCTCTGTCGATCAAGCCGACAAGCTCTGACCACCCGTAATTCTCTCTAGGATAGACGGTCTCGATATACGAAGGCAGATCGCCTTTCCTTTTTCCGGCGATGTAGGGGAGCAGACTTTCCCCCTGGACCTCATCTGGAATGGAAATCTTGACCGCATCCAGGAGGGAAGGCATGATGTCGATCAGCCGGACAGCGGAGTCGACGACGCGCCCTTCGGGAAGATATCCTTGGGCATGGAGGATGAGAGGAACCTTCATGGTTGATTCGTAGAGAAAAAGTCCATGATCGGCCTCCCCGTGATCGCCGATGGCCTCCCCGTGATCGCCGGCCAGGCAGATGAGGGTTTTGTCGAAGATGTTCTTTGCCTTCAATTTTTCGATCACCCTGCCCACGTAAAAATCCATGAAGGCAATTTCCCCGTCATAAGGTCTGTTGACGAATTCCTCCTTGAAGGGGGATGGTGGGGCATAGGGGGTGTGCGGGTCGAAAAAATGAATCCAGGAAAAGAATTTTTCGGCGTGGCTTGAGTCCAGCCATTCGGCAAAGGCCTCATAGACTTTGTCGGCTGTTCGCTCTGAGCGAAAAGTCTTGAGAAGTTCTTCCTCGGCGAACCTGTCATCGAACACGTCAAATCCTTTGTTTACGCCGTAGCTGGAATCCACGGTGTAAGACGCGACAAAGGCAGATGTTTTGAATCCATTCAGCTTGAAGACTTCGGCCGCAGTCGTCAGGTCCGGATTGAGGTAGTAAAAGCCGTTATTGTGGACATGATGGTAGATGGGATAGGTTCCGGTCAGGATGGAAACGTGGGAAGGGAGGGTCAACGGCACCTGACAGTAGGCGTTTTGGAACATAACTCCATCCCGGGCCAATGCATCCAGGTTGGGCGTTTTAGCCAGGGAGTGTCCGTAAGCCCCGATTCGGTCTGCCCGTGTGGTATCCAGAGTTACCAAGATCACATTGAGCTCGTTGTCACGCTGAATGCTGAAGTCAGATTTTCCATTATTTAAAAGAAGAGAGAGGACAACCGCTGCTGCAAAAAAAGCAATGGGAATGCTGAAAAGCAGGATTTTTCTTGTATCTTTTTTTTGTGATTTTTGGGCGGAGGAAGCTGGGGTGGATTCTTTTACGTTATCCTGAGACGGCGCCTCCCGCTCCACGGGTGGTGATGACGCAGGGCTTTTTCTCTGGGTTTTCCGTCGTCTCTTTTTTTTCTTTTTGGCCATATCACATATCTTACTCTGATCTTACTCTGATTTTAGGCCAATCATATATCCATGTCAAAATGCCACCCGATTGATGGAAAAGATGTCCTTCTCTTTTTAAAACTTTTTTGTCAACCAGGTGGCATTTTGTTATTATTCGAATGAAGCCTCCGGATAAGATTTGCATGACTGAGAGGGAATTGAGAATGAGGGCACTATTCCTGTTGTTGTTTCTTTTTCTGAGTGGTGCGTTGCTCCTGTGCTGCGGGGGATACAACGTGAGTGATGAATCCTCCTCAGATGGTGGAGAAAGCCCCGGCGGATTCATCTATCAAGGCGAAGATGAGAAGCTGATTGTGGTCGTGGATGTCGAGTTGACCCGAAGAAGACTCGAAGAGAAATACTTTCCGCTGAGCATTAAAATTGCCAATAAAAGGCTGCGAAGTTTAACCTTAACACGAGATAGTTTCATTCTTATTGATGAAAACAGAATTCCCCATTACATGCCCGATATAAAGGAACTGCAAAAAAACTATGAACTGTTGAACTCTGATGACAATTTCAGGAGCCAAACAGGGTTTCTGGGGGATCAAATCGTGAGGAGTTTCTCCTATTATAGAAAGGCGGAAAGCAATTTTTTTCCTAAAACAGCCGGAGCTGGCAGAGTTATTGATGAAGTTTATGTGCGACAGAGAGGCTACATGGAAGACTTGATCTATTTCCCCATGCCTCAGGATGGGATCCAGGGAAAAGTGCTTGTTTTGAGAATTGACGCTGAAGAGCTGGAGGTCCCAGCTGATATAGCCTTTACTGTCAATTAGAAGAGAATAAATAAGGGGAGCATAATATACAAATTAAGCTCGAACCATTTTTTTACTGCTGAGAGGCAACAAAATGATGAAATCCAAAGTGAGTCATTCTATTTTTATGGCCTTGGTCATGACTTCTGTTCTGGCTTTCGGGTTCTTGACTGCCGAGACCACTGAAACATACGTCAACAGAGACCTGGGGTTTTCCATCGAATACCCTGCATCCTGGAAAAACGCCCATGTTAAGGGCGGGAACATCGTGGTCATGTTCACCGGAGGGGCGATCAACAGGAACGTGCAGGTGATGCATGACAAAGGTGGTGAGGAGGCCGGGAAGGCCACTCTCGAGAGGTTGGCAGAGATCCTGAAAACACAAAATGAGCTGACGGCCGAATGGAGAGATGTCCATGGCCGCCGCGCTTTTTTTCAAGTGGTGGAATGGAGCAGCCCTCTGGGCATCAATCGTGCGGTGCGCCTGCTGGTTCCTGACGGAGATCAGCATTTTCTGATCATGGGTGTCTGTCCCGCCGGGGATTTCGATGCACTGGGGCCTCTTTTGACTCAGTGCGTTCTCAGCTTTCGAATGACTGAGTAGAAATATTGCCTTAAGGCCTGCTAGTGGGGTGATTTCACTTGAGGCTTTTCCGGAGTGTGGAGAATCTCCACTTAAAGCCCAGGTCTTCTCTCAACCTTCCTCGTTTCTCAACTTTGAATCCCATCGATTCATAGAATCGCAAAGTCTGCTCATAGGGTTTGTAAGGCGGCTCACACTCTCCCACTGTTTGGACCCTGATCTCTCGATAGCCGAATTCCCTTAGCTCTGATATGACGTGCTCTACCAGATGTCGCCCTATCCGCTTACCTCTAAATTTTTTCTCTGTACCCAGCCATCCGATCATGGGTCTTCCGTCATGGCTGAAGATAGAAACAAATCCCACGACCTGATCCTCGACTTCTGCAACGAAACATTTTGCGAATTGGATATCCCTTGGGATGTTTGCCAGCGCCTCTTCTGTGAACCATTCAGGGTGGAGTCCCCGGACAATCCGGTTAACGGCGTCCAAATCTGTAAGCTTGAATTTTCGTATTGTGATCTCTGGCATTCTTTTTCCCCTCGCCTATTGTATGAAATTTGACCCCCTTCTTTAAAGTATTAATTTTGCTGATAAAGAGGGGGATTTTTAAGGAATCTTTCTGTAGCGAGAAGGGAGTGGTCAATCACTCATCAGGTGATCTGTCACGACGGCCGGCACCCGGCGCATGCCGCACCTCCGGCTCTGCTGGAGGATTGAAGACCCGTTCAACTCAACTATTCCAGATTGCCAGATAAGCACGTTATTTTTATGCCCCGAAGGGGTTCGGCGGAAGTTGCGACTCTGAGCCTTAGCAGATCAGAGCGAGGGTTTGGTGCGGTGTCCCGTACTGGTTCCTGATAATCCGAACTCATCCATGATGTCGTTGAGCATTTCATCCACTTTAACCTGTTTCTTCGGTTCATTCCCGTTATTGTTCTCAGCACTCTGTTGCTCGATGTCATGGCCGTTAGTGGCGTCGGCTCTTTCTTTTGCCTCTAATCGCGATCCGTTCTGGGTCGTTCTTGGTATGATTCGCTCTTTGTAGTTTTGGGAGGAAATTTCTTCGTTTTCGACGGCTGACCGCAGCCGTTCCCTTATTTTATTGAAGGATATTTCTGTGGTCAGGATCGCCCCAATTTTTTTCATCGCTCCGTTTTCATTACCGGCAGGGGGTGTTTGTTGTGCAATTTCAGGTTTCTTTACTATAATGCCCTCGGCAGCGAGGAGTTCTTCGATATTGACGTGCTTGTCAACTGTCTTCGTTTTTTGGGATTCGTGCTTTACCTTCGCGTCTGTCTCCGCCTGCTTTTGCGGTTGAGGGGCCTCATAGGCGATATCAGAAATCAGGTCCGGGTGCTCACGCTCTTCTGTGCTAGCGGCATCCGGTTTTGTTTTGAGAACATCATCCATAACCGCACGCAGCTCTGATTTCGTGATCGGCCTCACCATATAGGCGGATGCGCCGTGCGTGCGCAGGGCTTCCTTTTTGAAGTTCTCGTCTGTGTAGTGTTGAGAAATGATTATAACCGGAATGTCTTTCTTGAATTCTCCGCTGATCATACCGCAGAGTGTGAACCCATGGATTTTGGAGAGCATCGGTTCCAGAATGACCAGATCTGGGCTTTCGACAAGGGCTTTGTTCAGCCCCTCCTCCCCATCATAGGCGGTGATCACTTCATGTCCTTCTTTGTTCAAAAACTGGGTAAGGACCTGAAGAAAATCATAGTCAGAGTCCACCACCAAGATTTTTAAGCCCCGAACCTTAGTCTCAGTCACAAATGAATCCTGAATCAAAGCGGAAATAGTCCATATATTTAGTCGGTCATAAATAGGCAAATGTTGAACATATTTTTATATCCATTCTCAAATTCGTGCGAATTTGACTCAAATTTGTTAAATTGCTATCTTTGGTCGGGTAAACATGGGAAAGTAAGTTTATGAGGAGGAAATGGTGATGACGACAATTCTGAAAAGACTAAGCATTATGGGATTGCTGCTTTTGCTTTGTATCGGTTCGGGGGTGCCAGCGCAGGATGAGCTCGAGATTGAGGGGTGTACTGTCATCGGTGTCGGCAAAGATGCCACCGTCGATGGATGCGTGATCACCTCTCATACGGATTGTTGTAGCGAATGCCGCGTCCATGTCGTCCCTGCCCAAACATTTCCCAAGGGGAGTATGGCTCCTGTTCACTGGGGCATGGTGTACTTTGGGAAAAGCGATCCGAGGGCAGGGTTGCCCCTGGGGAATTACGGCCAGGTGATCGGCGAAATTCCTCAAGTCGAAAAAACCTATGCCTACTTTCACACAGGCTATTCGCAAATGAATGAACATCAACTGGCCATCGGTGAAAGCACTTGCAGTCAAAGAAAAGAATTGGATGTGGCCTTTGTGGAAGGAATCACTCCTCAGATAATGACCGTGGAGCAAGCCCAGGTCTTTGCGCTTCAGAGATGCAAAACTGCGAAAGAAGCAGTCTTGCTAATCGGGGAGCTCATGGAAAAATACGGATTTCTTCCCTCCTGCGGAGGGTCCGAGGCTTTGTGTATTGCCGACCCAAATGAACTATGGGTGATGGAAATATTCAGTGTGGGTCCGGAGTGGGAACCTGGAAACGGCCGGTCCGGAGCCATATGGGCGGCCCGGAGAGTTCCTGATGATCATGTAGTCGTTATTTCCAACTACGTCAGAATCCGGGAGATCGATCTTGGGAATCCTGATTTTTTGGCATCAAAAAACTATAAGCAAGTGGCGATCGACCGTGGCTGGTATGACCCGAAAAGCGGACTGCCTTTCATTTGGCAGGAAGCCTATGCCCCATCCATCCGGGAAGGAAGTCTCAGCCGGCTCTGGTTCATATACAGCTCTATCGCTCCCTCTTTCAAAGAATGGCCCGACAGAAAACTCAAAGGCTCATCGACGCCCATGACCATGTACAGGCAGGGCATCGAAGGAGCCACCTTTTATCCTTTTTCCGTGAAACCCGACACAAAACTCTCAGTCCAGGATGTCATCGCTTTCCAGAGATCAGCCAACGAAGGGACGATCTATGACATGACCGCCGATCCTGCCTGGCTGGTGCCCGGAAGATCGGGATCCTTCTCAAAAAGCCCTTTGACCACTCCCTTTCCTTCTTTTGATCTGATTAGGCTGCTGGGAATAAATGTTCACCGGCCGATCGCTACCCAAGGCTATGGGATGGCCGCCCAGCTTAGAGGCTGGCTGCCCGATGCCATCGGAGGGGTGTATTGGTTCTATGTTGATAACCCGCATGTCAGCACCTATGTTCCCATCTATGCGGGTGTGCAGGAGATCTCCCCACCGTACAAGACCTTTGATATGAAGATATTCAGCGATGATTCTGTCCGCTGGTGTGTTGATTTTGTCGAGAAACTCATGCATTTGCGATGGCAAAGTGCGGTCAAGGACCTCAAGGCTGCCAGGGATCCTGTGGAGAACGGGTTCTTTGCCGGGCAGAAGGATATCGAGGAAAAGGCCCTGGCTCTGTATGAGAAAAATCCGGATGAGGCCAAGGCTTTCCTGACAGATCTAACCAAGAAGCGCATGGGTCAAATCGTCAAAATGTACCGCGACCTCCGCACCCTGCTTCTCTCCAAATATTCCGATGACATGTTCTAAAATTAAAATCGGGGGACATCATATCAGGATTGACAAGATTTGTGAGGAGAAATATAATTGAATCTGGAGATTTTGGGGGCGAACTGGATTCGACGGAGGTAATTGAGACTAAGGTAGCATGTCGAGGCTCCATCTCCCTCGTTAAAAAGGTGGAAAACAACTAAGTGCAGAACCACTGCAAGCCGCTGCTTATTGTTAAGCACGCCGTTCCTCTCGCACTCTCCTGCGGTGCTTGAGGAGCGCCGACAAGCAGGATAGCGAACCGGGCCCGTCCTGAGCTCGGCGAGTGAAACACCTTCAGGGCTGGTTTCACGGTGTCTTTCCTTTTCAGAAGCTGTGAGACGAGAATGAGGAAAAGGATAAGCATGTAGAGTCCTTCAGTTGAATATCTTCGGACGCGGGTTCGATTCCCGCCGCCTCCACCAAAAGATCGGATACGAGACATTGCCTAAATTGTTGCGAAGCAGTCTAATCACGGCGCTTGCCCTTCTTTGTCTTTGCGTGCCGTCTTTTTCTCAAGACCTTCCTGTGTTGAAACTCTCTGTTAAGGACTTCGACTCCTACGGCCGGGTAACGATCGAATCATCGATTCCCTTGAGCACACACATCGAAAAACACACGGCGATTTTTATTGTCAGGATAAGAGCCGACAAACACTTTGTCATCCGGAGGGAAGCTTTCCAGAGCCGGTATGTCCAAACCATCGGCTGGGCGAGAGGCTCTGATTATTACATGCTGACGATCAATGTCACTGATGCAGATTATATCCAGGAAACAGCCACCCTTAAAAATCCTCATCGGCTTATTGTTGATATCGGTCCGCCTGGAATGAAGGATCCGAAGCCGAAGCCGAAGAGAAGTGTGGTCAGGAGAGACTCCCCATCGCTGACGCCTGCCGAGAAGCCAGAGAGTGTTCGAGAGAGCCCGAAAGAAGAAGTCAAACCAGAGCAGACTCAACCTGCATCCGAAAGTGCTTCCCCGTCAGTTGCTGTGCCCAGCCAAGGGATCAAAACTATAGTCCTCGACCCCGGGCATGGAGGACTGGAAGCAGGAGCCGAGGGCCGGTCCGGAACGTTGGAGAAAAACCTTACTCTTCCGATAAGCAAGAAGCTGAAAGCCATCATTGAACGGAATTTAGCCTACCGGGTAGTTCTGACCAGAGACAGCGATGTGGATGTTTCGCTCGAGAACAGAGCCGCAACAGCCAACAACAACAGGGCGGCACTGTTCATCAGCATCCATGTCAACGGCTCTCCGAGGAAGGCCGCTTATGGGTCGGAAACGTTTTTTCTCAGTTTGAATGCCACGGATGAGGAGGCGAGGCGCCTGGCCTACATGGAAAACAATTCCTCAGAAATGGAATCACGGATTAGCAGCGAGGAAGAAGACGATATCATGATGATCTTGTGGGACATGGCCCAATCCGCCTTCATCAAAGAGAGCAGTCAACTGGCCGAAAACATTCAGGCAGAACTGAACTCTCTCCTTGGTACCAAAAACCGGGGCATCAAACAAGCCCCCTTCAAAGTACTGACCGGAGTTGCCTGTCCGGCTGTTTTGGTTGAAGTGGCTTTCATTACCAATCCCGCGGAAGAAAAAAAGCTCGTTAATGATGATTTTCAGGATAAAGTGGCCCAGGCTATTTACCGCGGAATTGGCGGTTTTCTTAGAAAATATCCTCTAGAATGACACAGCTATATGGATACCAAAAGACTTGTTCTCCTCGCTGCACTGGCTGTCACGGCAGTCATCCTAGCCTTCGTTTTTTTTCGGAGTGGCGGAGAGGAAAAAATAAAACAACTTCCGATCGAACACCCTAAGAAAAAAGAACAATCTCAGGATCAGGTGCTTCAGACCAAGGCGATCACTCTGTTTTTCTTGTCTGAGGATGACCAGCTTCTGCACCCCGAGCAAAGAGAGATTTTGGATAATCCTTCAGTGGCTCATCTGGCCTCCCAGACAATTGAACAGTTGTTGAAGGGATCCCGGAACGGCTCTCTGTCGGCTTTTCCAGAAGAGACAAAACTGAGAGAGCTCTTTGTCACGCGGGAGGGAATTGCCTATGTTGATTTTTCGGGAGAAATAACCGATGGGCACATCTCCGGGTCTACTGCCGAAATTAGCACGGTCTTCACAATCGTGAATTCTCTTACCTACAATTTCAAATCCATTAAAAGAGTTTTTATCCTCATTGAAGGGATTGAAAGAGAAACTCTGGCTGGGCATATAGACCTGAGCCGGCCTCTTTTGCCGCGATATGACCTGATTGCCAATTGAATGTTTCCTGAACTGAACGTTTAGCTGAAATCAAATGAAAAAATCACCCAAAGTCGCCATCGTCGGTTTCCCGAATGTCGGCAAATCCACGCTTTTTAACCGGCTGCTGAAGAAAAAAAAGTCACTGGTTCATTCCCTGCCCGGAATGACGAGAGATCAGATTGCGGCAAATTGTCAGGTCAAAGATAAGGAGTTTGTTCTCATCGATACCGGAGGCTTCTTTGATTTCAAGAATGATCCGATTTCCTCCCGGGTAAGAGAAAAGGCCTGGGAGGCTTCACAGAACGCCGACCTTCTCCTTTTTGTACTGGATGGAAAGAGAGATCTCCTTCCGGCTGAGGAAGAACTCTATTTTGAGGTCAAGAAATTGAACAAGCCCGTTCTCATCGTCATCAACAAAGTAGACTCGTCCTCACAGGAAGATGCCTTGGGTGATTACTTTCGTCTAGGCTCCGAATCCGTTTTTCCTGTTTCGGCCGAACACAAAAGAAATCTGGACTACCTTGAGGAAGGCATTTACGGGGCCCTCCCTCATCGGGCCCGGAGCGGACAATCCGAAGAAGCGTTGAAGATTGCCATCATAGGCCGCATCAACGTGGGAAAATCATCCATAGTGAATTGCCTCAGCGGCCAGGAAAAGCTGATCGTGAGTGAGATCCCCGGCACGACCCGTGACAGCACCGACACCCTCATCCGCCGGAACGACAGGGCCTTCTGTCTCGTGGATATGGCCGGGATCCGCCGTCTCAGCCGGACCAAGGACAAGAGGGAAAAGGCCAGTATTATAAAGGCGAAAAAGGATATCAACCACGCGGATGTCCTCTGTTTGATCATGGATTCGCAACGGTTTCCCACCCGCCAGGATACTGCTATCGCCCATTTGGCTGAGGAATCCGGGAAACCTCTCCTCCTTGCCTTGAACAAATGGGATTTGGTGGAAAAGGATGAGAAAACAGCAGCCGTGTTCAAGGCCAAAGTTTATGAAAGGCTGGATTTTGTTTCCTACGCCCCGCTTCTTTTCATATCTGCCCTGACAGGACAACGTGTCATTAAGATTTTGGACTTAGCGGACCAGATCTATGCCAATGCACAAAAGAGGATTCCAACACATGAGCTGAATGAATTTTTAACATGGGTGGGCGAGAATCATCCGCCCATTTCCCGAAAAAAAGTGCGAATAAAAATCAAATACATGGTTCAGAAGGGAGTCATACCCCCCACATTTCACCTGTTCACGCACTCGCGAAGCTCTCTGGCTCCGTCATACAGAAAATTTTTCGTCAGACTGATGCAGGAGACCTTTGATTTTTCCGGAACCCCTCTCCGGCTCATCCTCAGAAGGAATTAGCTCAGTTCTGCATGGGCTTAAGAAAAATACTGCCGTCCTCGGTTTCTATGATGAGGGTGCGATCACCGTCATTCAAACGCCCGGAAAGATCTCTATCTGAGGAGATTTTCGAGAAAGAAAGCGGAAGATCAGATTCGATATTGCCATCGTCGGTTTTGATCCGGATACGGGCGGCAAAATTCCTCGATGTGTTGAGCTCGACATCACCATCATCTGTCCTTATCTTCCAGTCGCGATCCATGAATGAGCCAGATGCCAATTTGACCTTGATGTCGCCATCCTCAGTCCTCAAGTCAAGCCAATCAAGCCGGCCGGCAAGATGAATATCCCCGTCATCGGATCTGATTTCAGCCCCACCCTCGATACCATCGCAGCTGATATCTCCATCTTCGGCAGAGATTGAAACCAAACCTCGGATTCCGGAGATGTTTATCTCCCCGTCGTCTGTCCTCAGTTTCACTTCCCCCTGGATGTTTTCTCCCCAGATATCGCCGTCATCCGTTCTGAATGAGAGATTGGCGCGGGATGGCAGCATGATTTCAGTCGAGACCTTAACTCTGGGATGATCGCTGAATCCGAACACAACAATGCGTATCTTCGGGTACACCACTTCAACATCAATGGAATTTCCGTCCTGATTCATGTTTACTCTGGCTTTTTTCAAGAGTTCAGTCGCCCTCTTTTCATCCCTTTCCCTGGCTTCTTTTTTCACCCGGATCTGGACGATGTTTCTGTCCCATGAACTAAACCGGATGTCTCCATCATCGTCTTTGAATTCGAGGAACACGGGTTTGGTGTCATCAATCGTGAAGCTTTTTTCGATCAGCTCTGTCTTTATTTCTCCCATCAGAAAAAGCGGTGTGAACAGAAGGCAGAAAATCATTGTTCGGGGGATCGCAATTTTTGTCATTTTTGACCTCCACTCAGATTACGGATTTGGCCTCTGGATAGTTCCCTTCTCTCTGCCAGCGCCTGGTGACTGGCCCAAATCCGATATAAAACTCGATGGCATGCTCGAAATCGCCGGCTGTTTCTCCCCGCTTTTTGGGATCGGAAGAAGTTCACCGGACACGGGTCATGACTTGATTTTGCTTTCTTGCGCGTTTGTCCATCATAGATTGGGGGATACCTTGCGGTTGCCCTTTTTGGCCTTGACTTTAGGACTTTATTGCTTTATAAATTTATTTTCGGCTTTATCACTCTGCATAGATTCGAAACATTAAGGAGGTCACGATGTCTCGAAAATGGATGAATACCTCTCTCGTCATTCTCCTGACCCTGGCCGTGGTTTTCATGTCTACCAGTTGTGAAAAACTCAGTTACGGAAAGTTACGGGCAAACTACCATTTTTCCCGGGCGAACCATGCCTTCAGAGATAGCCATTTCAGGGATGCCATCGAGGAATACGAGCTAGCTCTCCAGTACAATCCCGATCTGATCGATGCCTACCGCTTTCTAGGTGAAAGCTACAAAAGTCTGTACAAGCCTGCTGTGGAAACAGAGCGGAATAAAGAAGTTGAGGCGAAGGCTCTGGAAGCTCTGAACAAAGCCTATGAGGCTGACCCCATGAATAAAGAGATCATCTACTCCTTGGGCGATATGTACGACAAAATCAGGGATTTTGAAAGCGCCGAAGGTCTTTACATGAAGATCCTGGAACTGGATCCCACAAACATGGGCAATTACTATGTTGTCGCTGAATTTTACAAAAGATATGCTGGCGGAGATGATGAGGAAAAAGCCGAAGAAGGCGAGAAAACTCCGTTCGAGAAAGCCGAAGAAATGTACCTCCGACGGATTGAAACTGACCCCGATAACGAGCAGGGATATGCCTATATCGCTCAGTTTTATGAAGGAATTACTCCTGTGCCCGAGTTTGACCTGGCCAATGAGTATCACGCGAGACGTATAGAGATTGATCCTGAAAATGCCGAAGCCTGGCTGGCAAAGGGTGTCAATCGCTGGTCCAAAGCCTATCGTATACCCACTCTGCCGAAAAGAGAAAGAGTGCAGCTCGCTAAAGACAGCGAATCAGCCTTGCTCAAAGCGAGCGAATTGGATCCCTCATACCCCGAACCCTATTCATGGTTGAGTGTTCTCTACAAGAGCGTTATGGTCAAACTGGTACCTGAAAGGGCACAACGATACAATGAAGATGCGGATCGTTACCTCGAAAAATTCCAGGATGCCCGGAAAAGACAGGCCGAAAGGAAAAAACTGGAAGAGGAACTGGGAAAGATCGAATAGCTTCAGCAATTTTAATCCATAACCACACAATTTATATCTATCGGGTCAGCACTTGAATGTTACTGCTGCGCATCAAGCCCCCTTGTAAGCTCAAAAACATAGCGTTTTTCATGTGAGGATCATCGTAATAATAAGTACCTGAGGAACAAGGCTCAGATGAAGGGAGCAGAGATGGGGGCAAAACCATATCCTTGCCCGCGTCAGCCTCAAACGGTTTTTTCCATCTCTTGATCTGATCAATCGATTTCCTGCAAAGGATCTGGTCTCATCACCTATTTGGAAATGCGATCCCTGAAATTTACGGATTGAACAGTTGCGCATCGTTTCGTGTATAATACGATATTAGAGGCTATTTTGGTCGTGCGCCAGCATTGATGAGGTGATTAATCACGAGTTAAGGCCAACCCAGACCATCCTCAAATGAAGGGACATCGGGTCATGAAGAGTTGGCCTTCCTCTTAAAGGTAATATGTTTATTCCACTCAAGGATGAGAACCCCACGCTGCGGTTTCCATACGTGACTGTTTTTTTTATTGCCCTGAATATTCTGGCCTTTTTTTTCCAGATGCTGTCTCCGGAAGGACTCCAGTATTATGTTTTCCGAATGGGGGCAATTCCCTATGAAATCACACATTTCACTTCAGTCCAGGTCCCCGGTGTTACCAGGTTGCCCGTGCCGTTGACTCTTGTAACGGCCATGTTCCTCCACGGCAGTTTCCTTCATCTTTTTGGCAACATGCTCTATTTATGGATTTTCGGGAACAATATCGAGGACTATCTGGGATCTGTCCGCTTCACACTCTTTTACCTGCTTTCCGGGCTGGGAGCCAGTCTTGCTCACATTATTTTTAATCCCAACTCACAGATCCCGATGATAGGAGCCAGCGGTGCCATTGCCGGAGTTTTGGGGGCTTATCTCATCCTCTATCCCAGGGCCAACGTCCTGACTCTTGTGTTCTTGTTTTTTTTCATACGTATCGTGCCCATTCCGGCAGCCATCGTACTCGGACTCTGGTTTCTCTTGCAGATGATGAACATAGGGATGGGCGGCGGAGTGGCCTGGTTCGCTCATATCGGGGGATTTTTGATCGGCATTTTGCTCATCCGGCTCTACAGGCAAAGGCGTCGCCGCCCAAAGGTCTGGCTCCACTAGAGGCTCAGGGGTGTAAGGGGCTATAGAGGTTGACAACTTCCTTTGTTTTTAGTATTTTATCTGATTACTAACTTGAAAGATTGTTGTTTCTGAGGTTACATGTGATGAAAACATTTATGCCACATAAAAAAGATATCGTGCAGAAATGGTGGTTGATTGACGCAGAGGGTAAAGTTCTCGGGCGGTTGGCCACTGAAATTGCCGTCCTTCTCCAGGGAAAAAGGAATCCTGCTTTTGTTCGTTTTATGGATAGCGGCGATTTTGTCATAGTCATCAATGCGGAAAAAGTGGTGGTCACAGGAAATAAATTGGAGCAGAAAAAGTATTATTCGCATTCGGGTTATCCCGGTGGCATTAGAGAAAAAACGATGAAAGAACTGCTGGAAAAAAGTCCTGAAGACGTTATCCGGAAGGCTGTTCGTGGGATGATTCCCAAAAATAAGCTGGGTCGGGCCCTGGTCAAAAAGCTGAAGGTCTACCCTGGCCCCGATCATCCACACCAAGCTCAAAAACCACAGGAATATCAGTTCTAGGAGGAATGGTTGAGCATAATTCAGTATTACGGGACAGGAAAACGCAAGACCTCAATCGCGAGGGTTTACTTGAGGCCGGGTAAGGGTGAGATAACTCTGTATGTCAACAAAAAGCCAAGGCCGTTTAATGAGTTTTTTAGCTTGGAAAGCCATAGACACACCATAAGGCAGCCTCTGCGCCTGACAGAGACAGAGAATAAATTCGATATATTTATCCGTGTCGATGGTGGCGGAGCAACCGGTCAATCCGAGGCGATAAGGCTGGGTATTTCAAGGGCATTGATTGAATTTAACAGGGAACTCAGGGGAACACTCAAACAAGCTGGACTGCTTACTCGAGATGCGCGGATCAAAGAACGGAAGAAATACGGCTTGTTGGGGGCCAGGAAGGCACCCCAGTACCACAAGAGATAAAGGGAGGGCGACAGTTGGTATCGGTTACAATGAAGGAGCTTTTGGAAGCTGGTGTTCACTTTGGGCACCAGACTAAACGGTGGAATCCGAAGATGCGGGATTACATCTTTGGACAGAGAAATGGAATCTACATCATCGATTTGCAGAAAACTATAAAGATCTTCAAAGATGCTCTCCAGTTTGTCGAGGATGTCGCTGAGAGTGGAAGAGATGTGCTTATGGTTGGGACAAAAAAGCAGGCCCAGGATATTGTCCGCGACTACGCCCTGAAGTGTGAATCGAGTTATGTCAATCAGCGCTGGCTGGGGGGATTGCTGACCAATTTCAGTGTCATCAGAGGAAGCGTGGAAAAGCTGATCGAGATGGAAGAGATGAAAGCTGATGGGCGGTGGGACCTCCTGTCCAAAAAAGAACAGTCAAAGCTGGAAAAGGTTTACAGGAAACTCTCCAAGAACCTGGGCGGCATCAAGGAGATGCTGGAATTGCCCGGTGCTTTGTTCGTGATAGATTCGACAAAAGAAGAAATTGCAATCCTGGAGGCCTTTAAGCTTAAGATTCCGGTCGTCGCTGTTGTCGACACCAACGGCGATCCCGAGAGCATTGACTACCCGATTCCCGGGAATGACGATGCTGTCCGAGCAATCGAGCTCTTCACATCAAAGATAGCGGATACAATCATCGAGGGCAAAAAGAAAAAGATGGAGAAAGAGCTTCTGGAAGCCAAGGCAAAGGAAGAGGAAATGTTCAAGGAAGAGGAGGCGGCCGAAACAGGAGAAGCAGCGCCCGTTGCAAAGAAAATGACTCCCGAAGCAGAGGCAATTCCTTCTGTGGGAGAGATATCTACAGAGAAAAAACCAGAAGAGGAACCTCCCAAGGAAAAAGAAAAGCCCAAAGAGGAACTTTCAAAAGACACGGAGAAACCTGTCACAGAGGCTTCCCCTTCCGAAGAGGACAAACCTGCTGCTGAGGAAACCGGAGCGAAGGAACCTGTAAAAACAGAAGAGTGAAGGAGTGAGCGATGGCAATTACCGCCGCATTGGTCAAGGAACTCAGAGATCGGACGGGCATCGGCATGATGGAGTGCAAGAAAGCTCTCCAGGAGACAGACGGGGACATTGAAAAGGCCATCACTGTATTGCGCAAAAAAGGTTTTGCGCGGGCCAAGGATAAGATGAGCCGGGAAGTCAAGGACGGGCTGATTGGATCGTATATTCACCTCAATGGCAAGATTGGGGTTCTTGTTGAGGTCAATTGCGAATCTGATTTTGTTGCCCGTAATGAAGAGTTCCAAGAGCTGGTCAAAAACATTTCTCTTCACATTGCGGCTTCGGATCCGCGGTATGTGTCCTCCTCAGAAATACCCTCCCAAGTCCTGGATGAGGAGAGGGAGATCATCCGCGGTCAGTTCAAAGATTCCAACAAGCCTCCAGAGATTGTGGATAGAATCGTTGAGGGGAAGTTGAAGAAATTTTTTGAAGAGGTCTGCCTCATCGACCAGCCTTTCGTTAAAGACGACAAAACGACAGTCGGAAAACTTCTCTCCACATACATAGCGAAGTTCGGGGAAAATATTCAAATTAACCGGTTTGCCCGCTTCGAGATCGGCAAATCATAAGATTTTGATATGGGTGATGACAAGCCTGTCTTCAAGAGAATTCTCTTAAAGCTCTCCGGCGAATCTCTTCAGGGTTCTCTTGCCAGCGGGATCGACTTTGAATCCGCAAAGGCCATTGCCAAAGAAATCAAGGAAATCCGCAGCCTGGAAGTCCAAATCGGCATCATGATCGGGGGCGGCAACATTTTTCGGGGATTCCGGGGTGCGAAGGCCGGGATGGACCGGGCCTCTGCCGATTACATGGGGCTGTTGGCCACGATGATCAACGGGATTGCTCTCCAGGATGCGCTCGAAAAAGAAGGGATAGAAACCAGGCATATATCGGCCATTGAAATTAAAGGTGTTGCTGAGGCTTTTTCCCGGAGGAACGCAGCTTTTTACCTGGATAATCGAAACATCCTCATCTTCAGTGCGGGTACGGGCAATCCCTATTTCACCACGGATACAGCGGCGGCCTTGAGAGCCCTCGAAATCGATGCCCAGGTGATCCTCAAGGCGACCAAGGTCGATGGCGTGTACTCAGCCGACCCTGTCAAAGATAAAAAGGCCAAGCGGTTCGAGTCCATCACCTATCTCGATGTGTTGAAAAAAGGACTCAAGGTTATGGATGCGACGGCTGTTTCGCTCTGTCGGGATAATGACCTTCCGATCTTGGTGTTCAATATCAGAAAAAAAGGAAACATCAAAAAGGCTGTTTTGGGACATAAAGTTGGCACTTTGATCAATTAACCCGGGTAATTCGCGAGTCAAATCTGGACGCAAAGACAGTGACGTGTGAAGACAATTGGAGTAACTCAGGGGCCACGCTCTCACTGCCGCAGTGAGTGCCAACAGTTCATGTCCCTATTTCAACAAGAGAGGGATGAGAATGGTTAAAGATGTCTTGAAAGAACTCGAAAAAACGATGAAAGGTTCGGTGGAGCACTTTCGCAAGGATCTGGCTAAACTGAGAACCGGACGCGCCAACATCAACATGTTTGAGGACATCAAGGTGGATTACTACGGAAATCTCACCCCTGTCAATCAGATGGCCACATTGACGGTTCCCGATCCCACTCTCATTCAAGTCCAGCCCTGGGATCCTACACTTCTAGACGCTTTGGACAAAGCCATAAGGGCAGCGGATCTTGGCCTCAATCCCATAAACGACGGCAAAGTGCTCAAGGTCCCTATTCCTCCTCTGGATGAAGAAAGACGCAGGGATATGGCCAAGCACATCAAAGCGATGATGGAAGATGAAAAGACTGCCCTGCGAAACATGCGCCGGGAGGCCAAGGAGATGATCGAGCTCATGGAGAAAGAAAAAGAAGCCACCGAAGACGACAAGTATTGGGGCTATGACAAGCTTCAGGAAATCACCGACCTCAACATGAAAAAAGTCGAAGAGCTGGCTGCAGCCAAGGAGAAGGAAATCCTCGAACTTTAGTCGGTTTGCGCTTGAGAGGCCGGCTGGATTTGAGTCGTTTTGGTCCCGAATTTGGTCCGTATAACCGCACCCCAACCGAGAAAACTCAACACCAGATAGAACAGAGATCCTAAGATCGGAATAAAACCGATAAAGCCCACTATGACAAACCCCAAAATGACAGACCCGATAGTGGTCGGATTTTTGCTTCCGAATGCTTTGGCCAGGCTGTCACCAAAGAAGCAAAAAACAGTAACACGACCGAAAATCTTGATGATGATGCCAAGAATAACCAGAGCGATAAGGATGGGAATACCAATAAGGATCAGAGAGAGAAAGCCGGCAAACACACACAGAGATGTGTAGATTATGATGCTCAAGAGTCCGAGGCCAAAAACCGGCCAGAAATGAGTTCGGATTTGAGAGGATGCATAGGCGATCTGACGGGGAAAGATGGCGGCTAAGAGAAGCGCCAGGAGAAACCAGATCAGAAGTGAGAGTAGTTTGAGCACCAGGAGAAAAGGAATAAGCCGCATCCCGAGAAAGCCCCCTAATCCTTCACCCAGGAATTCTTTCAGGTCTTCGGGAGTTTCCATGCCGAACTGAATCGTGTCGCCGCCAATAGTGCTGCCGTAATCCTTCTTGAGTATTCCCCCGATAACGACGACATCTTCGCCCACGATGGCTGTGGATTTGAGGGTGATGTCCGAGCTAAGACCCACAACAGTGCCTTCGACTTCGCCCTCAACAATAATGTTTCCACCAAAGGCCAGAACGGTCTCGGTGACGAGACCTCTGATGATGACCTCACCACCGAAGCTAATGACATTGTCCTCGACGTCATCCTTTTCGACAACAATGTCTTTTTGTAAGATTAATCCCTGACCTTGCAGGGGAATGAATCCGGACAGCAGGAAGAGACAAATTATGGCTACGGTGAATTTGTTTCTCATATGTTCTCTCCACTCCAAATTTTTCTCCTCACACCGTAAACTGCCGTTACGGACAACAGAATAGTGAGGATGACAAGAGTGATTTGCACCTCGATTCCTATGACAGATGTCAGGCTCGTCAAAGTTTTATAGATATAACTGGAGAGCTGAACCAGCAGGTTGAAGCACAGCGATACGATTTTGATGAGTTTTATGAAAAACACGGAGAGATTGCTCACGAAACTCCAGAGGCTGCGGTTTAGCTGGATGAACGCACCCGATAAACTGAAGTCTGATTGCAGAAAAGCGGCCAGAAAAATGGCCACGACCAGAGAAAAACCTGTGGCCAGAGCCGCGATCCATACCCGCATTTGTGACTTTTGCGGGAAGATTCTGGACATGATCTGCCGTGTGAAATCAGGGGGAATGGGGAGGGGCGGCAGGCTTTCAGCCGCTTCGGTCAGGGCCCGTCTGTCCTCGACGGCCCGCCGGCATTTTTCGCATGCAGCAATGTGTCCGGCTAGGAGGCTTCTCTCCTCGGGAGTGAGTTCATTCTCGAGGTAAAGATAGATCTGATCGATGGTTAGGCAATTCATACTTCGGCCTCCAGATGCTTTCGCAGCAGTTCTTTAGCCTGGAAGACTTTGTTTTTTATAGTGCCCACCGGCATCTCCTTGATTTCGGCTATCTCATCATAGCTGAATTCGTTGACATGTCGCCAAACAAAGAGCTCCCTGAGAGAAGGAGGTATTTTTTCCAGGTTCCTCTCGATTTTCTCCCTGATTTCGGCCATCTCGTATTTTTCGGTAACGGATGGATCCGTGGATGGAATCTGCATACTCGGCCGGTAGCTGTTCTGGTCTTGGGTTTGGTCTATGGAAAAGGCATCTATTTTTTTCTTTCTCCAATAATCAATGGTGTAGTTTGATGCTATCTTGAACAACCAGGTGCTGAATTTATGTTGAGGCTGGTACGTATGGAGTGAGGCGTAGGATTTGATGAAAACCTCCTGAGTGAAGTCCAAAGCCAGCTCGCGCTCACCGACCATGCGGCCGATGTAATTCAAAAGCGGCTGCCGGTACTTTTGGATGATCATCTCGAATGCCTCTTTCTCACCTTCAAGGGTTCTTCGAACTAAGTCTTTATCTTCAAACATGGAGGACTTCCAGCCCTCAAAGCATTATACGCATCTCAGAAAAAAAAGTTTTTTTTTGTCTCCTTACTTCTTAGTTTTCAATGATTTCCGTGCCCGGAGGCACTCTGAGCTCAAAGGTGCCTCTCGAAAAAGATACGTTTTTCTTGAATTTGCTGAAATGGATCTCAGTCTTGTTCCCGGCCCAATCAAAAGAGATGATCTTATGGATTTGCCATGTTTTGTCATCGACTTCGAGAAGCAGAAAGGTATCGGCATAGTCCTCGTCTTTTGGTGTCAACTTGATCTGCTTGGCTTTCATGTTGTCGGTAGGGAAGGGGCTGAACTCCACCGCATAGGTATCCAGTATCCCTACCCGCCCTGAGAGGAGCGATATGACTTCCATGTTATGTTCTTCATTGGACAAATTGTATTTGGTAAGAAGCTCTTCCTCTTTGTTGTAGTCCCAGAAAATATCATCCTTGATGAGGAAAATTTTTTCCTCCGGTTCCTTGTACTCCCACCTCATCAGGGTAGGTTTTTTGAAAAAGACTTTTCCTTTTTCGTGGAGAGGCGTGGTGATGGTCGAGGAATAGTAGAACTGTTCGAAATCAGCCTGGAAGGTTTCATAGGAACGGAGTGTGCTTTCCAGTTGGAGTGCCACATCCTCGGCCGTCTGGGCGAAACTGTACCCTGCAATCACCAGCACCAAAATGATTCTCTTCATTTGCACGGATTATAGCACAGTTCACCGGTCGATTTCATCGACTGTATGTATCTCCGTATCCGTGAGGGAAGACTTGGCGAGTGCTCAGAATGGTGATTACGAAAACACGCCAATTTTCCCCAGCGAGGAAAATTGGCTCGGTTTCCGGCGTCGGCTCTCCTTTCCCTCCCGGGAAAGGAACCATGCCCGCCTTCGGCCTTCAAACGGTTTTCTCCATCACACATTCTGATCCCTCCATAACGCACACTGGTTCTAGTGCCATCACGGAAAAAGAGATGATTCCTCATCGAGTTCCCTCGTTGGCGTCTATGGAAGGCTGGGTTAGGTTGGGTCGGAATCCTCCAATGTCGTTCAATCCCTCCCTCACGGCTTTCTCTGGATGAAACACTGTGACTCAATATTCTTTTAAGCAATCGCCCACTTTTGCGATTGCCATGGTCAAGGAATTTCTGTTATAAGGATTTATATTTATGACTTTTCTAATTTTTCTAACAGGATACTTTGCCTTAATTCTAGCGGCCAGCTTTGTGTTTTCCAGAAAGATGCGGAGCTTGGAGGATTTTTTCCTGGCATCGAGGAGTCTTCCGGCATTCCTGGTGTTTCTCTCCCTTGCCGCATCATGGTTGGGGGCCACTTCGACACTGGTTTCTTTAGATGAAGCTTACGCCAAAGGGGTAAGCTCATTCTGGGTCATGGGCGTACCCTCTGTGCTAACGGTTCTCGTATTCGTCTTTTTTTTAGCGCGGCCCATAAGAAAACTCCCGATTGTGACCCTGCCCGATCTGTTTGAAATGCGGTACGGCCGAGCCGTGCGCCACATGACATCCCTGCTGATTGTCTGGTACATGATCCTGCTGGCAGCCTCCCAGATGGTGGCCGTAGGAAATTTCTTGAAGTCACTGCTCGGCACAAGCTATTTTGCAGGCCTTTTGTTGGGGACATCCGTTGTGCTCGTCTATTCTGTGGCAGGAGGGTTTTTCTCCGTCGTTGTCACGGATGGGTTTCAGTTCTTTCTGCTGGCAGTGGGAATCACAGGGCTGCTTTTTTTTCTCCTGGGTGACTCCTCGTTGAACCAGGTCTCTGTCTCAGCGGCCCAACTCGGTAAAGCCGGCTATTTTGATTTCTTTTATGACTTGGAGAAAAATATTTGGATCGCTGTATCATTCACTCTAGCCTGGATTATATCTCCGATTGTCTGGCAGAGGATCCATGCGTCCCGGTCGGAACAGGACGCACGAGGGGGATTGGCCTCAGCCGGAATAGCCTTTGTCCTCTTTTTTGGCGGCATCGTCCTCATCGGGATGCTCTGTCTGCCTCTCATGAGTGTTTCACCTCAGGAAGGCCCTTTGCTTTCCTCCCTCGTAGCGACGAAGGCAGGTATTGTTCTGGGAGGATTGCTGTTTGTGGGTATTATTGCCGCCGTCATGTCCACCATGGATACGGCCATAAACACAGGAGCCATGTCGCTGACCCGGGATGTTTTCCTGCAGATTTTTTCTCCGGATAGGTTAAAAAACGTGGTCCAGGTAAGCCGATGGGCGACAGTCCTTGTCGGGCTCTTCGCCTTCCTCATTGCCACCCGGATGCAGGGGATATTGAAAACTCTGGGTCTGGCCTCGGAAATCATGACCGAAGGGCTCTTTGTACCCGGACTAGCAATGATATTTTTGAAGAGACGATTCCCCACTGCTGGGTTTTTGAGCCTCTGTCTTGGCGGAGGCTACTCGGTTATCGGTTTTTTGAATCAGGTCGGGTTTCTGGATTGGGGATGGCCGGAGTGGCCTTTTTCTGTTCCCTATGGGTTGGCGCTCTCCTTCAGCGGATTTCTGATGGGCGTTCTCATCGATGTCCGCATCAGAAAAAAGGCCTGAAGCATTTACTGTTCGGAGGAAATTGGTTACTATTTGAACCAAGATGAGGATGGGCGAAGAATGACGGTTTGGCGATCTATCAAGTGGGCACTCATTGGATTCCTGGGCAAGTGTTTTTTTGGGTTCTTGGCCAAGACATCGCGGATGACAGTTGTCGGCGGGGATACATTCCGAGCGCTGCGGCAGGCGAAAAAGCCTGTAATTATCCTGGTATGGCATGGCAGGATCTTTCTCACTCCCTATTTTTTTCGGAAGCGGGGGATGGTCGCCATGGTCAGCCCAAGCGAAGATGGCGAAATTGTGGTGCGGATAGCCTCGACTTGGGGATACACATTTGTGAGAGGATCGGGCTCTCACTCCATAGTCAGAGCCTGGGCTGAGATGAAGAGAGAGTTAGAAAGAGGTGGGGCGGTGATTCATGTGCCCGATGGTCCCAAAGGTCCGGACAGAAAGTTGAAAATGGGTGCCATCAAGCTGGCTCAGCAGACCGGGGCCTATCTTGTGCCCTTTACCTTTTCGGCCACAAAAAAGAAATTGTTGAGAAGCTGGGATAATTTCATGATCTGTTATCCTTTTGGGAAAATTGTGTTCATGATGGGCGAACCCATGACAGTGCCTTCCGCTGCCACTGATGACGAGCTTGAAACTGAACGACAAAAGGTAGAAAAAGCCATGATTTGGTTGGATCAGGAGGCGGACGGCCACTTCCATCCAAAATGAATCAATTCCGCATGGTTGGGCTATCGAGTTTACGCGTGTGGATGATTGTGGTATAACTACTCGCAAAAGGAGAGGACAATGAAGGGAAAAATCTTTTGTCTTGTTTGTATGATGATGGCCTTTTCCGGGCTCATTTTTGCACAGGAGGCCGAGGACCTGATTGCCAAAGCTGATGAGATGTTTCTCGAATTGAGTGATATGGCTACGGCCAATGAAGTCCTCGATATGTACCGCCAGGCGTTGCGCAAAACAGAAGACAAGTACCAGGCGTATTGGCGGATCTCACGGATTCATTATTTTATCGGCACGCACCAGGAGGAAAAAAAAGCAAGACAGGCCACTTTCGCCCAGGGAATTTACTTCGGAAAGAAGGCAATCGAGGCTGAATCCGATAAACCGGATGGCCATTATTGGCTGGCCGTGAACAACGGCAAGTACGGCGAAGCCAAGGGTGTCATGAAGAGTCTGTCTTTAGTCAAACCGATCAAAAGATCTCTGAACAAAGTGATTGAATTGGACCGCACCTACGAAGATGGGGGTGCAGACAGGGTTTTGGGACGGGTTTTTTTCAAGCTGCCGGGTATTGCCGGGGGGAGCAAGGACAAGTCGATGGAACACCTGGAAAAATCGAAGGAGCTGGGGCCGGATGATCCTGTCACCCGTGTTTATCTGGCTGAAACCTACCTCGCCAAAGATAAGATCGAAGAGGCGCGGACAGAGCTGGAGTACGTGCTGAACATGGATTCAGACCCGCGATGGGTGGTGGGGTTGGATCATGCCCGAAAGAATGCCGAGGAACTCATCAAACATAAAAAATTCAGAAAAAAATAGTTACGAAGACAGAATTTGAAAAAGGCTTAACTCCAGTCAGATTTTAAACGCCATTCCTCTGACGCTTCCTCAGCAGTTTCAAAACTGTGCATGTTTGTCTAAACCATCACAGTTTGGAGCTTTTCATTCACGTTCATTTTTGCCTGGCAACACCGTGCTCGAAACATTTCAACTGGTCGATTTCATCGACTTCCTTCGTCGGCGTCTCCGGAAGGCTAAATCTTCCAATGTCGTTGACGCCTTTCTCAAATTCTGTTTTTGAGTACTATTGATATTTTATCTTATTGGACCTTTTTTCGATTTTTTTTTGTTCCAGGAGGCGGCGAGTTCGGCATTGACGATTCCTTGGTATTCGGAAATTTGAATAGCTTCATACTCTTCACTTGGTTTCAATCTTTTGGCTTCTGGATATCTCCCGCCCAGAGTTGCGGATGCGCTTGTCTCCGTTATCTGCTGCCGAGTCAATCCCCGAAAATTTGGGCGGAGAATATTTCGATCCTGGCTCCTTTTTTCCAGGCATTTTCAGGCAGGCCGGCTTTCAGGCATCCGTGTTTCAAAAATGTCTCCACATCCCAGTCCCATTCGACGGCCACTTGCGGGAGAAGAAGGCCTTTGTTCATTCCTTGAGAAATGATGATACCATGCTCCCCTATTTTTAATTCCGAGATGGTTTCAATTTTTTTGGGCAGCGTCAGAACAGAAATTTCGACTTTCATGCGGGAGAGCTCCTCTGTCGCTATCGACGGGAACCGGTAATCCTGGGAAGCTGCGGCCACGGCGCAGTCTGTAATCGTCGCAACCAGCGGTTTATGGGGAACGGGATAGCCGATGCACCCTCTGAGTTGATCATCCACTTTGAGCGTGACAAAGGCGCCCTTTTTTTCGTTGAGTCCTGGATCATCGGTCTCTATCTCCGGCGGCTTTCCCTCCTTGAGATAGTGCTGGATGGCGCGGCGGGCGACATCCAGAAGGAATGTCTGCTGTTCCGTTGACAGTACGTTTGTCATCTGACTGGTTGGTCAAGCCTTGAGTTTTACGGGCAAGAGATAGAATCTCTCGTCAAAATCTATGGTGTAAGCTTTGATGTCCAATTTTTTGGCGTCGCGGGGTGTGATATCGAGGTAAAGTTTGCCTTGTGCGAACGGCGCCAATATTTTTTTTGTCTGGCCATCCTCAGGGTTGAAGGAATAGAAACCGATGATTCTGTCGTTGAGGAGCGAATTCAACGCGATATATCTTTCAAACGAAGGAAAGAATCCCTGTTGTGCTGGTAGAATCTCCTCGACGATGAGTCTGTGGCCCCGCTTGTGTCCAAGGAGAAAACCGTCATTCCGTGCTCCCATGATGATTTGGGCCTGCAAGAACCGCCGCGCATCGGCTGAGATGTATGCATCCATCGCATATCATTATACTTGAAATGGGGTCAGACTTGAATAAGTTGAAAAACTCTCAAGCCCCTCTACCTGTGGTGCGGCGTGTCCACAAAAGTCTGACTCCATCAGAGGAGGCCGAGTAAGGGGATGAGGAAGTTGATGTTGGCCCAGATCAAGAAGATCCCGGCGAGGTTCAGCCAGAATCCATGTTTCATCATCTGAGGCAGTGGAATCATTCCCGAACCGTAGATGATAGCATTGGGTGGTGTTGCAACAGGCAGCATGAAGGCAAAACTGCACCCTATGGCACAACCCATCACAGGAGGTAAGGGATTGACTGCGGCTGCCTGTGTGATGGCGATGATGATGGGAATGATCATGTTGGCCGAGGCGGTGTTCGAAGTGAGTTCGGTGATGAACACGCTGAAAGCAACAGCGAGAAGAGTGATGACGGCCAGGCTCGCCGAGCTCCCACCCAACGAGATGAAAAAATTGCCGATGGCCTCGGCCAGTCCTGTTTCGAACATCTGGAAGCCCAAGGACAGCCCTCCTCCAAAGAGCATCAGCGTTCCCCAGTCGATTTTCATGGCCTCTGGTAGAGAGATGGTGAATTTACCTTGACTGGCTTTGACAGGAAGGATAAACAGAAGGCCGGCACCTATGATGGCTGCCGCCGATTCGGGGAAGTGCTCCTGAAACC
>Ga0180433_10002050_pt1 | contig 32280 bp, 18 predicted proteins | sample SS_ome_8_FD_132980 | JGI IMG/M metagenome (GOLD analysis project Ga0180433, IMG submission 132980) | Hypersaline lake sediment archaeal communities from the Salton Sea, California, USA - SS_1_D_1 metaG | ecosystem: Environmental > Aquatic > Non-marine Saline and Alkaline > Hypersaline >...
GCGAACCGTCACCATTCCCATTCCTCGGCGTCAAAGCGCGTTGGTGTGGGGGCATCGAGAAGCTCATCGTCTTGCCGTTGCGCTAGCAAGGCAGCCGCCTCGCTCCACCCGGCTCGAGCCGGACCGGAAGGAGAGATGACAAGTTCGCCGTCTCGGACTTCCAGATCCACTTCGTCCACCAGCCCCACCTGCTCAAGCAAAGGCTTGGGAAGGCGGACCCCCTTCGAATTGCCGATTCTGACGATTTTCGACTTCACGAGCACACCTCCCAATTGTAAGTACATCGTAATCACCATCAGTGCCCTCGTCAAGTCCACTGCGGTGTCCGCAAGATGCGCACCGAGGTTCCACGGCTTCAGATACCGCCTGTTTGGATTGCTGCTCCGACACAAGGTCTGACACGATGCTGAAGATCCGTAGCATGAGGGCATCCACCACAACTCAGCGACGCTAGAACGCTGCAGGAATCAGTTGACCAGGACCTTCTCGGCGAGACTCAAACCAGCATTTGGATCTGTCTTTCGATCGCGGTGAAAGCTGCGAGTGACATCCTCCATCTCCCAACCAACGCGGTGAATGCTGTTTCAATCTTGATTAGCTGGCTCAGGACGCCTTTGCCCTGGGGCTTTCTGTTGGCCGGTCCTCGCGCATCAGCGAAGCGTGACCTGATGGATAACGCCTGGCGCAAATCCTGTGCCGGATACTGGCAGCGAAGAGGGTGTCAGCTGCACCCCGATTGACAAGATCAGTCCAGCCCGCGGAAGACTGCCCTGAACATGACGAGCACGGGAAGCACTTCAAGCCGGCCCATCCACATGTTAAGGATGAGGACAATCTTTGCGACAAGCGACATCTCCGCGTGGGTTATGCCAACGGACAGCCCCACGGTACTCTGCGCGGACACGACTTCGAACAACGAGTCTGCAAGGGTGTACGTGTCTGGAATGAAATGCATGAGGATGAGAGTCCCTCCCAGCGTGCAGACGAGCCAAGCAAAGAAGATCACAGCAGCTCCCTGAACCCGCGAATCAGCCTCCTCTGGCGACAGCTTCTCGCTTCCAACCCGAAAGCCTAGCACCTTCCTTGGTGAGCTGATCGTCTTGCGCAGCCACCAGCCCATGCCGCGGAAGAGCACAACCGCGCGCATAACCTTGATGCCGCCAGCTGTCGACCCCGTCGCTCCGCCGATGAACATGGCCACGATGAGAATCAGCTTCGACGCTTCGGACCACGACGCAAGCGGTTCCGTCTGGAAGCCAGTCGTCGTTGCGGCGGACACGGCCTGATAAGCCGCAGCTGCGAGAGACGGGGAGGCTCCCGAGAGCATGCTCTGCAGGAGCAGCACTAGCACTGCCCCACCGCAGAAGAGGAACAACCAGCGGGCTTGATAGAAGTTGGACTGGAGGTCGGGCCTCTTCCCCTGCAAGAGGTCGTAGTGTGTGGCGAAGCTCATCGCTCCGAGCAGCATGAGCAAGACCGTAACGAGCCGGACGCCCCATGCAGGGTAGTGCCCCATGCTCTCGGACATCGTCGAGAATCCCCCAGTAGACAGGGCGGTCATCGAGTGGTTGATGGCATCCCACATGCCCATCCCGATCCCCCACAGCAGAACGATCCCAATGAATGTGTAGAGGAGGTAGATCCACCACATTGTTCGAATCGTCGCGGTGATAGAGGGATGGATCTTGGAATCGCGCTCAGCGAAGAAGAGGCCGCGGCCGGGGCGGATTGGAGTCGGGATGAATCCGAGAACCATGACGATGACGCCGATGCCTCCAATCCACTGAGTAAAGGAGCGCCACCACTGCAGCGTTCGGGGAAGGTTCTCTGGATGGGTGACCACGGACAACCCTGTTGTTGTGAATCCGGACATCGCCTCGAACACGGCATTGCCGTAGTGGGAGAAGACACTTGCGGCTCCCGGATCTGGACTGCCTGCAGCCAGCAAGAACGGGATGCCCCCCAGCATGGCAACGAGCAGCCAGCCCAGCGCGGCAATGATCAGCCCATGCTTGAGGTGGGCCTCCGCTCCCGCTCGAAACGGCAGGTACAGGGCAGCAGCGAGGACCAGGGCGAATCCGCCTGCGGCGCCAAACGGGAAGAGCATCTGGTGTTCTCCCCACGCAAGGGCCACTGCCAGCGTCGCCAGCAGCATCACGCCAACCAGCGCGCAGATCAGGCCCAGGTCTCTCGCGATGAACCGCAGATCGGCAGTGCGCATTGGGCCTGCTACTTGAGCATTCCTGCCAGCACGGCATTCGACGCGGGCTGTCGTGCGAAGAACACCGTCACGCGATCCCCGGCAGCGAGCGAGCCGACGGTCGTCGGACGGAAGTGCTCGCCGCTTCGCACAACATCGATGATCCAGTGGTCGTTCTCAACGAGTCCTGCATCATTGGGTGATCGGCCACAGAACAGAGATTCCTCGTTCACCGTGATCTGAACGACTCGTGAGCCGTCGTTGAGCACGACGTCGTAGACAACGGAGGCCGAAAGGAATAGGCCACACAGCCGCTCAGACACGATTCGCGCGGGGACGATCACGCTTTCCGCCCCGAGGCGCTGGAAGATCTCTCGGTGTTCCTCATCGGATGCCACGGCCCCGATGCGGGGTACGCCAAGTTCTACGGCATACGTAATCACCCTCATGTTCTGTTCGTCATCTTCTGATGTCGCTAGGACAAGGTTGGCTCGAGGGACTCCGGATTCGCGCAGTCCGTCCAGAGACACCTCCTGCAAGTGGATCGCCTGGACTCCCTTCAGTCGTGCCAGCTGTTCCGCCTTGTGGCTGTCCGATTCAAGAGCCGTGATCTTGTGTCCATGCGAGGATGCCTCTCGGATCAGTGCTTCCCCCACCGTGCCGGTGCCGACCACGTAGATCCGTTTCGATGCCATGGTTCTCCCCTCCTCTACCGCGGAAGCGCCGACTGGCTCGGTGTGTCGCCGACCAGTGCGAGCGTGAGGCTTTGACAGAGAGTAGGAAAGGTCGGATTAGGTTGCTGTATGGAAGGGGAGCGAGAGCATCAAGAAAGCGTAAGGATTCGCCTGTGCCAGGATCGCTAGACGGCGCGTCGGATGCAGATGAAGACGAGAAGCAGACAGCGTCAGCAGCAATCGGCGGCAGCTAGCCTTTGATCAACCTTCGGCGGCAAGCCTGTAGCCGACACCCTGTTCGGTACGAAGAAGCCGAGGGCGCGCTGGATCCACCTCGATCTTCCGGCGGAGATTCGCCATGTGAACGCGTAGATGCTGAATGCCGCCCGAACGGTACGGCCCCCATACCTCATCACGCAGGTACCTGTGCGTGAGAACTCGCCCAGCGTTCGCGATGAGCGTCTCCAGCAACCGGTATTCGATTGGGGTCAGATGGATCTCCTCCCCAGCGACGGATACGCGCCGCGTCTCCAGATCGACTCGCAACCGCCCCGTCTCGAAGACTTCCTGCCCTTCGGGTGACGCAATCAACGCTGTATGCCGGAGAGCCACCCGCAAACGTGCGTGCAGCTCGGAGACGCTGAACGGCTTCGTCAAGTAGTCGTCCGCGCCACGGTCGAGGGCTTCGACCTTGTCGAAGTCCTTCGTGCGGGCCGAAAGGACGATGATCGGCAACTTCGACCAGGCTCGTACAGAGTCGATGATCTCGACACCGTCCAGATCAGGCAGGCCAAGATCAAGAATGATCACGTCCGGAGGCCGTGACTTGATCATCACCATCGCCTGCCGGCCCGTTTGGGCCTCAACGAGTCGGTATCCCTCCTGCTCCAGAGACACTCGGAGGAATCGCCGGATCCCCGGCTCATCCTCGATGATCAGGATCAGCGGTCGATCAGACGACATCGTCGCTCTTGTCCTCACTGGCATCCTCGCTGTCGCCATCGAAGAAGGGACGCCGTCCTTCTGTTGGAAGCACGAACTTGAATTCCGCTCCGCCACCCGTGCGCGGTTCAGCCCAGATCTGCCCTCCGTGTGCAAGGATGATCCCGCGACTGATCGCCAATCCTAGTCCTGCCCCACGGGCTCCGTCCGCCTGCGCCCGCCCTCCACGATAGAACTTGTCGAACACCCTCTCGCATTCATCTGCGCTGATACCGATGCCCCGATCGGCTACAGAGACTTCGACTCCGGCGCCGGTCCCTCGGACCGCGATGTCAATAGGGGATGCATCAGGCGAGTACTTGGCCGAGTTGCTCAGTAGGTTTTGCATGACTTGCTCGACCAACAGCCCATCAACTGGAACCCACGCGGTATCGTCGGGAAGGGTCACGTCTACCTGTCTTCCCCGCAGGTTCCGCTCCTGCCTCTGCAGTGCCGATCCGATCACTTCGTCGATCGGCTGCCACTGTTTCTCAATCCGCAGACTCCCTGACTCGAGACGAGTCAGCTGTAGGATGTTCTCCAAGAGCTGGTTGAGACGTTCAGCTTCTTCGCTGATCCCCTCTGCGAGTTCTTTCCTGGTGTCTTCATCCAGATCCTGCTCTACGAGGGTGCTCGCCGATCCCGCGATCGATGTCAGCGGCGTACGGAGATCGTGCGATACCGCACTAAGGAGGGAACTCCTCAGCTTCTCAGCCTCTGCCTGCGCGAGCATCGTCTGTGACTCGTGAGCGAGGCGGTCCCGCTCCAGCGCAAGCGCGATCTGCGTGGCAATAACCTTGAGGAGCTGCCGCCGCTCGAAGCTGAGGAGCTGTTCCGAATCGTCAGGCTTCCACGCCAAGACTCCAACAGTTGCATCCGGCGTGCTGAGAGGGATGTACAACGCCTGGGCATCCGGAATGGCGTCCGTTCCCCACCCTGCCATCTGCCGATGCTCGAAGACCCACTTCGCGGCCTCGTAGGCCTCCGACCAGTCGGTCGCACCTGCAGCTTGGCGACTGGCAATGCGCAGTTCACCGCCCCGTGCAAGGAAGAAGGCCATCTCGCCGCTGAAGATCGAGACGAGCTCCTCCTTGGCAGCTTGGATGAGCTGCAACTCGCCTGGGATTCCGGCCAGGCGCCCACTGACTCGGTACAGCAGCTCGGTCCGACGTTCCTTCTCACGTGACAGGCTGATCTGATCCCGGATCCTCGCGGTCAATGCACTGACGACCAGCGTGATGACCAGCATGACGGCAAAAGTGTAGACGTACTCGGGGTTGTCAACCACGAACGTGAAACGAGGGGAGGTGAAGAAGAAGTTGAACAGCAAGACCCCCGCGACGGACGAGAGGATCGCGGGACCGCGCCCCAAACGCACAGCAGAGACAACAACCGCCAGGAGATACGTCATGACCAAGTTGGCGTCTGTCAGCCCGAGCCAGTCAAAGAACGATGCAACTCCTGTGGCCAGTATCACGAAGCCGATCGCCCAGCCGTAGTGCGCTGCAGCGCTAAATCGTCGAACCGCAGCTTCGGCTGAAGGGACGACCTCCTCCGCGCTACGGATCACGTAGACGTCGATGTCACCGCTCTCCGAGATGAGGCGATCGGCCGGTGATCGGCGCCAGAAGCGGAAACCCCGATCCCGCGTGCCCTTCCCGACGACAATCCTCGTGACGTTCCTCGACGCGGCGTAGTCCAGGATCTCCCGGACAATGTCCTCGCCGGTCAATTTGACCGTCTCAGCTCCAAGCTGCTCGCTCAGCCTGAGGTTTCGATTCAGGAGTTCGGCGTTTCGGGCATCCTGCTTCCGAAGGGGTGCCTCAGGATAGACGACGATCCACTCCGCATGCATAGCGTTCGCCATCCGCTGGGCCGCCCGAATCAGCTTCACGGAGTCCGCTCCGGCTTGGAGATAGACCAGAAGGCGCTCACTTGTGAACCATGCGCGTGAACGAGCTTCCTGATTGAATGTCTGGAGATCCTGCCCAACGCGGTCGGTTACGCAACGCATAGCAAGCTCGCGCAGAGCAATCAGGTTGGCCTTGCGGAAGAACACGTCCGCGTCGCTCGCAAGCCGGTCGGGCACGTGAACCTTCCCATCGCGGACCCGATCGAGTAGCTCGTCAGGCGACAGATCGATGAACGTGATCTCGCTCGCCTCATGAAGGAAGCGGTCCGGTACTGTCTCTTTCGCAATGACGCCCGTGATCCTTGCCACAGACTCGTTGAGGCTCTCGACGTCTTGGACATTGAGTGTCGTCCACACGTCGATGCCGGCGCCGAGGATCTCCTCCACATCCTGCCAACGCTTCCGATTGCGGCACGCTGATGGATTCGTGTGCGCCAAGTCATCGAGAAGAACCAAGTCGGCTCCGCGTGCCACAGCCGCCTCTACATCGAAGCCGTCAAGATGCGGGGCGTCGTCTGATCCCGGGCCATCGTGGAGCAGATCCTGATCGTGCACCAGAGCTTCGAGATCCGCGCTCCCGTGGAGCTCGGCGTGGCCGACCAGGACCCGCCGGCCTGAAGCTCCGGCCCGCGACGCGGCTTCGAGCATCGCGTGTGTCTTGCCGACCCCGGGGGCATACCCGAAGAACACCCTGAGCTGGCCTGCTGCGCGTGGGATGCCGGCGGGAGCCCTCGTCACTGAAGGCGCAACCTTCTCTCTGCCATCTGTGTTGCGATCGCTCTGCTCCATCGCATGCCTCCCGAGTACGTTCCCATTCTGACACACTTCTCGGGCTTTGTTCCAGTCCTTGCGGAGAAGGCCTCGCAAAGGCTCAGGGGTATTCTCGTGGCATGATGTTGGGCGAACCAGCCCATTGCGACTCCCGTATTGGGCTCGAGAGAGTAAGAAGGGATTGCAGGGCCGCTAGGCAGCCTTGGGTCAGCGCTGGAAGGAAGAGCGTCTGTCAGGAGACTGCTAGCCAGAAGTTCTAAACCTGTCCACCACTCCCAACCACTTCGCGTCTCGGGACCCTTCCAACGCCCGTCAACTGGATCGGGCAGACTCGAAGGAACAACAGGGAGCGTCCCGTGTGCGACGCTCCCTGTTTCGTCTTCCTCAAACGCGTCCGGCTCCGTCTAGTGGACCCAGAGCGACCCGTCCCTGGTGTTGTTCTTCTCGTTGGCCTCAACGACCTCGTTGGCGACGTCGACGACCACAAACACGTCGTAGAAGCCGTTCGGGAGGGCCGAGGCGTCGAAGTCCTGTCGGAACGTCGCCGTCTTGTTGGCGGCGAGGCCGCCGTAGCGCGTCGGGTGACTGGTATCAACGATCGCGGTCGGAACGGCCCCGTGTGCGGAGATGTAGTAGGCGGCGACCGTGAACGGGCCCGCGTCGGCCGTCCCGATGTTCTCGATCGTGGCGATGACCCTGGCCGTTCCGCTGCCGCCGCTCTCCAAGCGTGCCGAGAGCGACCTGACCCTCAGGTCGACGCATTCGCCGACGCAGGGCTTCCACGGCGGGAAGTGCGGCCCCGCAACGATCTCGTACGTGAGTTCGGCGGAGTTGTTCGCCTCGTTCGACTCCATTACGCGGCCGACGCATTCCTCTTCTTCGACGATCCGATCGCAGTCGACGTCGACCCGGAGGATGTACGTTCCCGGCGTCTGGAGAACCGACCGTTCGAGAGACCAGACCACGTCACGGACATCGCCTCGGATCATCCCGATGAGGCTCTCGGCGCCACTGTATACGAGCTCTGCGCACTCGAGCGGCACGCGCCCGTCGCAGTCCACTGCCGGGTCGATGCGGAAGACCCGGAGGAGCACGTCGAACGGATCCGCGGCCTTCACTCCGACATTGGAGATCGTCGCGATGACGTCGATTGAACCTGTCGCCGGCCAGTCGGCGATGGCCGCCGGCTCGGTGGTCAGCGAATCGACCGTGAGGTCAGGCAACCGCGTTCCGACGAGGACAATCGGGATCTGCAGCGTGTTGTTGAGCTCGTTGTGCTCGGCGATCCTGCCCTCGCAGACGCCGTCTCCGTCCACGTCGCCCTCGCAATCGACCTCGACCGTGATGATGTACTGCCCGGGCGGGAGATCCGCCTCCTCGAGGTCGAGCGGGCAGCGGACCAGCTCGGGAACCAGGACGCCGATACCGGACAACGTGACAGCGCCGAAGTAGTCGGCCTCGTGGCACGCACTGCCGTCCGTGTCGTCACAGGAATGAACCCGGACCGGAACGGTGCCGAGCTCCTCCACTCGGGACAACCGGAACCGCACTGTGAACTCGCCGGCCGGCACGACGCCGACGTTGAGTACCGTCGCCGCGACCTCGACCGTGTCGACCTTCGTCTGATCGATCGCGTCCACCGGCGAGGTGGCGAGCGTCGCGATCGTGAGATCCGGGCCGAGGACGGTCACCAGCGTCTCGTAGGTGTTGTTGAACGGGTCACGCTCGCGGACGGCGCCCGCGGGATCGATCTCCACGCGGATCCGATACTGCCGGGGCAACAACTCGCGCGACTCGAGGATCACCGGCACGGTGACTGTCTCCCCGATGCCGAGACCGGGGATCGTGACCTCCGAAGCGGGCGTGAAGAACGACTGGCTGTACAGCTCGCTGCACTGCGCGGCCGTCGTCGTCCCCTCGACGGGCGCACTCAACGGGCAGTAAGAGAAGCGCACCGTGAATGGCTCCGCGCTCTGCTCGCCGGCATTGGCAACGCAGACGCTGAGGCGGATCGTCTGTCCCTGTTGTACGTCGCCGATCGGTTCGCGCAGGACCCCGCCTTCCGGACAGAACGCAAGATCGGGGAGCCGCGACGCCAGCAGTGTCAGGGTTGTGACCATCTCGTTGTTCGTCTCGTCCAGCTCGCCGACCGCCGAATCGACGTCGGCGAGGACCCGAATTTCGTAGATACCGGGCGGCAGCGTGAGTACCGAAAGCGTCCCCACCAGCGTCGTGTCGCTTCCTCCCGCCAGCTCGATCTCCGAGCAACTCGACGGATCGCTGCACGGGAAGAGGACCCAGCGTCGCCCACCCTTCACTCGGTAGTAGAATCCGACGCTGAACGGGCCGCTCCCGGCGCGACCGGTGTTGCGGACGACCGAGCTCACCGTTACGACGTCGGCGCGCCCTTGCTCCGCCGGCGATGCCGGGCTCAGGACAAGCGACTCGGGATGAAGCTCCGGCTCCTTTGGCAAAGGCGGAAGGATCGTCAGGGTGTGCAGAATCTCGTTGTTCGCCTCGTCGGATTCCGACAGGGAGTTGTCCGGGTCGACGACAACGCTTATCTCATAGACCTTTGGCGCGTCCGCCAGCCCGAGCCGCTCGGCGTCCAGGGTTACAGACACCTCCTGTGGATCCGCCGCCAGCTGATCGATCTGAGCCGTGGCGAAACGGAGGTGGTTGATGTAGAAATCGACCTTCACGGCCTTCGCGACACCGTTCCCGTCATTGGCGATCTCCGACGTCACACGGACTTCCTCGTCTAGCCGCACCACCGACTGGTCGAATCGCAGGCTGATCGGATGGAGTTCGAGCGCTTGGATGGTAATCCACGCCCTGATTGTGTTGTTGCCCTCATCCTGCTCGGCGATCCGATCGTCGTAGTCGACGATCGCAGTCACCTGGTGGGTTCCCGGTTCGAGCTTCAGGGCGTGTGGGTCGAGTGTGGCGTTGACGACGGCCTCATCGCCCGTGGACGGGACGAACCCCTGCGCAACGATGCCGGTCGGCGCTTCGTCGATCGTGAAGCTCACCGTGAACGAACTGGGCACATACTCTCCCGTGTTCGCCACCGCAAGTTCGATACCCCACTGCGCCATGTCGTTTCCCCCTGCCGGGCGGAGAAACGCCAAGCGAGTCGGCTGTAGCTCGGGGAGCCCTAACGTGGACTCAATCAGAGTCATTGAGGTTTTCAGTTCGTTGTTCAACTCGTCGACCTCGGGGATTTGACCGGCGACGTCGGCGACGACTTTGATCTCGTAGGTTCCGAGCTCCATATCGAGCGTCTCGAAATCGAACGTCTCCTCGAGATAATCCTGCTGACTGGGACCGAGATGCTGTTCCGGGAGAGTACCGAGCAGGATCCACGGCTCGCCTTCGCGGGCGGGTCGATAATAGAAGCCGACGGAGAAGTGCTCTGCGCTCCGCGTCCCGGTGTTCGCGATCCGGACATAGATTTGTACGTCCTCACCGCGTGTCACAACGGAAGGCGGCTCAAGGACGATCTTCTGGACGTGCAGCTCCGCAAGTCCCTCTGTTGTCTGCCCGCTCAGGCCGACCGCCAGACCTACGAACAGCGCAACACCCACTACCAGAGATGCTCTCTTCATCCTCCTTGCCTCCCTCCACGCCATGATCGCGAACCTCCCTATCGTTCCGTTTGAATCATGTAAACGGTTCCGTTGTCTCCTCCGAAGTAGTACGCACGCAACAGGCGCGCACCGCCTCCCGTCCCTAACGTGTATTCATCGATAATCAGAGCAGACTGCACGTGAACACCCGCGGAAAGCCCGGCATCGATCACAAGGGCCTCAAGTCCGCTTGCAGTGAGCACGTGTGGGATGCCCAGAGCATCGACGATGAAGACACGGCCTGTTCGAGCGTCCCACGCAGGCGCCGATTCGACCGTCGCCAAGGGCGAATCGGGGGAACCGAAGTAGGTCCACAGCTCATTCCCGGCATAATCTAGCGCGGCGAGCATCCCTTCTTCCACGGCGACATAGATCGGATCGAAATCCCGAGGATCGACCACTACGGCTGCGATCGCACTGCCGAGGACACCTGCTTGCGGATGCCTCCACATCTCCGCGAGATCGTTTCCGTCACAAGCGGCGTACGCGATCAGTACCCCGTCTTCGGTGCCGAGATACACCCCGTCGTGACCGACCGCTATCGAAGTCGGATTCGCACTGTAATCCGTGATCGAGCACTTCTGCTCAAGGTATGCGTCGAAGACGTACAGCGCCGAGTCCGCCATGGCGTACACGTATCCAGTCGCCGAGTCGAGTGCCATGGCGAACACCTGTCCCACCGACGCATCTCCCGTCACCACCCCCCCCTGAGCTTCGAGCATCAGGACTCCGACGTTGGTGCCGAAGTAGACAGCCCCCCCACCGCTGATGGCGATGCTGCTGACCGTTACGGACTCAGGCAACGCGATCTCTTCCCTCGTTTCACCCGTCTCCGGATCCAGAACGCAGACGACTCCGATCCCCGTGACGACGTACAACGCCGCTCCGGGCGACAGCGCGACGACCGAAACGGGGCCTTGTACGGTTACATCGAACAGCATCGTCGGCGGTCGGCCGTGCCGAAACGCCACGATTCGTCCGTCCAGCGAAGCCGCGTACAGGACGTCGGAGGCCTGATCGACCGCGAGGTGTCGAACCTGTGCTCCCAACGTCGCCAACTCCTCCACGGAAACCGACGCAACCGGAACGACCGTGAACGGGGCCTCCGCCGTGTTGTTGTTCGTCTGCGCGTCGTCATCGGACTCCGTCACCGTATCATCGACGTCCGCTATAACGGAAAGGACGAAGTCTCCGACGGAGCTCGTCGAGACGTTGAAGGCCAGTGTGATTGACTCTCCTGGACCGAGCCCCGCAACCGGAGCATCGGCTCTGGGGCCTTCGTCGTGCTGGGCAAAGCGGACTCGGAACGGACCGGCCGCCACAACCCCGACGTTCTTCACCGTAGCGAACACCCTGACTTGGACGTCCTTCTCGAACGGCTGATCGGCCGAGAAGCGTACTTCCGTGACCGAGATGTCCGGTTTGACGGAGCCGGTAACCCCCACCAATACACAGCGCTCGTTGTCAAGTTCACTCTGTTCTTCGATCTCGTAGTGCGAGTCCGCCTGCCCGCAGAGACGATAGACGCCCGCCAGAGCAGGGGCAGCGATCGTCGAGTCCTCCAGAACGACGGACGCTCCGGCGGCGAGTTCCGGCACGGCGTGCTGACCGGCCGGCGTCCGAGCCCCGCTTCCATCAACCCAGTACAGCGAGACGGTCGACGCCTCTGCGTCGCGCAGGCCGGTGTTGGCGATCGTCACGCGGGTCTGCAAGAGCTGGAGGGCATCGAGGTCCGTCGACGGCGTCACCGACATGTCCTCGATCACGAGGTTCGGTTGCGGGGTCGGGGGCGGGGGCGGAGCCTCGGGCGGACCGACCCAAAACGCAGTCGCCAAAAGGTTGTTCGCTTCATCGAGCTCTTCGATCTGATCTGCCACATCCACGACGGTGCGAAGAGCGTAGGGCCCTTCGAGCGTGATGTGGCGGTGGCTCAATCGGAGCCGGAGCGTTTCTCGTCCTCCGCGCGGAAGCCCCGAGACCAGAACCCGCGCCTCGGGATCATCGATCCTCGTCCACGTCTGGCTCTTCTCGGAGCGCAGCTCGAGACCGACCAGGAACCCTGACGCATCGAGCGTGCCGCGGTTCCAGACCGTGAGTTCGACGTCCACGTCCTGCGCGGCCGGCAGCGGCGAGTCCGGGACGAGGGCGATTGCGATCGGGACGAGCTCGGCCTTGCGGGGTTCCCTCGGCAGGATGGTCAGCGTTCGGCTGATGGCGTTGTTGTGCTCGTCCATCTCGGGGATCGCATCGTCCGGGTCGACGACGACGCGAAGCTCATACTCACCGGGGGCCAAATCGGCTGTCTCGAGGAGCCCTCGCGCCTGCGCAACGTCTCTCTCCTCGAGGCCATCGTCCCGGTCGATTGCCGGCTCGTAGTAGTAGTAGGTATCGAACCGAAGGTCGTCGAGGAAGAAGCCGACGACGAAGCTCTCCAGCGTCCGCTCCCCCGTGTTGCGGATCGGGGCCGTGACGGAGATCGTGTCTCCCTGCCGTACTACACTCGAACCGACCAGGATCCCGGTCGGATGGAGCTCGGCCCCCTCGACCGAGAAGCCGATCACGAGCTCGTTGTTCCCCTCGTTCTGCTCGGCAATCTGGTTGTCCGGATCGACGGTCGCTCGGAGCTCGTACTGCCCGGGTGCGAGCGAGAGATCTTCCACGTCGATCTCAACGTCGTCGTTCTCTACCTTGTCGTTCTCCTCTTCGATGCCGAGGCGATCGTCGATGTCGGCAATCTCCTGCGTCCCCAGGCTCTTCCATTCACTGCTTCCCGCCCCGACCCGTCGATAGGAAATCTCGATTTCCACCCTCGCTGTATCGTCGTCTCGATCACTCGGAGCCGCCACGCCGCCGGTGTTGGCCACGACGACGGTGACGTCCTGGCGATCTTCCCACTCGAGCGGAAGCGGCCCGTCGAGGTAGAGGCGCTCGATCTGCAGGTCCGCCAAGGCGAGTGTCGACGAGCAAATGGTCAGAACGCCGGTGATCCGGTTGTTCTTCTCGTCTTCCTCAAGCACCCTCAAGTCCTCGCTTCCCTCTGGATCGACCACGACGCTGATCGCATAGATTGTCTCGGCCCTCTTCAGCAGCTCGATCTCGGACTCGTCGCGTGGATTGTCGGGCTCGTCGCTTCGCGGATTGAGGGCTCGCATGATCGACCCGGGGATCATCGGCCGAGGCTCTTCTTGGGTGGCTTCCTCGACGAGCATGTCGAGGAGTCCCATGCCGGTCGGAAGCACGCCGGTCAGCTCAATGGTGTCGTCCATGTCGAGTCCGGGGACGTGGACAGACCAGAAGGGAATCCACATCCTGTCGTCCAGTTCATCGCCCACTTCGGCGAACCACGCTTCCGTGTTGAAGTCCGCTGAGGAAGCGAGTTCCTCGAACGACCATTCGCCGCGCTGTTCGTCCCCGGCGATGGTTGCGGAGACGCGGTAGATCGCCATCTCCTCCGTGACGCAGAACGCGGGAAACAGGAAGAACTGAACCGTGAACCCCCCCGCCACGTGATCCCCGCTGTTCTCGATCTCAGCGGTGACCGCGACCGCCTCTCCTCGTTCCACCGGAGAAGCGGGGTTGAGAACAAGCTTCTGCGGATGGAGTTCCGGCTTCAACGCGCGGACATCGAGCAGGAGGGTGGCTTGGTTGTTGGTCTCGTCCTCTTCCGGGATGAGGTTTCCGGGATCTACGGTGATGGTGATAGAGTAGGTCCCGGCCACGAGGGACGACGTGTCGATTGGCTCTTCGATCAAGTAGCCTCGTCGGATCTCCTGGGGAGAGGCGGTCCGCTCGGCGAAGCCGCACTCCTCGTGCAGATCGACCCGGCGCCAGGCGATCCGAATCGCCACTTCGTCCGCCTCCACGATCCCGGAGGACGAGACGGTCGCGCTGACCACGGCAGGATCGCCTTGGTCGACCGCCGTGGGGTCGATGCTCGGATCGGAGAGCCGCAGATCGGGCAGCCCGAGCGCGCCCAACGCGGGCAGTGCCAGGAACAGAACCATCGCGAGACCAACGCGTGCGCTACGCCTTCCAGACCTCTCGCCCATCACGCCCCCTTCGACCCGCTTACCGTCGCGCCGCCCGCCACCGCACGCCAACCCCCTTCAGTTGGTTCATGCTACTCCGCTACTTCGGCTCTTTGATGAACTCGAGGTCGAGACCGTACAGAATCCCGTCCCCCGACCGGATAAAGAGGAACTTCGCATCCGGCAGCACCGCCGGCAGCCCAAGCCCGGAGTCGCGACTGAGAGAGAACGGTGCTGTTGCTGCGCCACCCCACAGGCTGCAGTCGAGCTGCTTCTTAAGATCCACCGTGTACCCGAAGAGCTCTCCGTTCTCGGACGAGACGAAGACCATGTCGTCTGCATCGTCCCCGCCGGGGTAGACCGCCAGTCCGTCGATCGCCCCCGTGGGGGCGCTCCATGTCTCCTCGTCCTCCGGATCCTCGGGAAAGCCCGTCGGCTCATCGAAACCGCCATCGGGGTCAAATCCAACCCTGTAGACCTGCCCGCCGTTCGTCCCGGCGTACAGAACCCCGCCGCCGTCGTCCGCGCTTCCCACGAGCGCCGTCACCCGCTTCGGCGCGGACACTCGGACCTCGACGGTTCGCTCCGGTCCGCCTAGAGTGGTCAGGGGCTCGTCTTCGCCGAGCGCATAGACGAAGCCGTCGCTCGTCCCGAAGAAGACGAAGCATCCGTTCTCCCCGAGATCCATGCTCACGAGCGGGCTCGTGATCTCGGCCACCGTGATGCTCTCCCACTTCCAATCCTCATCGTTCGAAGCCGGATCGACGCGCCCCATCCGCGGGCCCGATGCGAAGAACACGCGGTCGCCGACAACCACCGGCGGCCGAGAAACCGGGAGCCCCTGGGCGACGTGGCCGATTTCGATCGGCTCCCCGTTCACGGCGGAGCGCTCGATCTTCTCCCCGTTCTCCGCGAAGCGGGCGTGAAGACCGTCGGAAGCCCCTACGAACACGTACTTCCGTTCCCCGGACTCGTACAGGACCGGCGCCGTCAGGTTCGTCCCGACGCTCTCGTTCCAGGCGATAGTCGCCGCGTCCTGGCTCTCCCCAGCGAAGGCGTCATCGACGGCCACGACGAACCCGTCACTGTCACTGCAGCTAAGATAAACCCATTTCGCGCTGCTGTCGACGGTCAGGCCGACGACTTCGCCGGGCAGACCCCCCACGCGCGAAAGGACTTCCTTGTCGCGGTCACGCTGGTTGACGACGAGAAGCGCGTGCTCCCCTGCCGTCGACGCAACCGGCACGTAGAACCGCCCTTGTGAGACCGGGTCGGTCACGAGCAGGGCGCCGGGCGATACGTCGAGGGGTCGATCCGAACCGGAGTCGCCGCAGCCGGGATACAGCCATTCGATGACCGGCGGATAGACGTCAAGCATCTGGTCAGCGGCCAGCGGGAGCTCGAGCCAGTTGTAGTCGCTCGCGTTGTAGCCGGCAGGCTCGTCCTCGTCGGAGTCGGGAGGGAAGAACTCAAGTCGCAGCTGCAGCGGATACGAGTCGGCCGCATTGAAGTCCCGGCTGCCCCCGAGACCATGCGTTTCAACGAGGAAGCCAAGATCCAAAGCGAACTTGAACAGTGCCCTGTCCCCGGGCTCGGTAACGTTGTCGGCCGTGCCCTCTTCCTGAACCGGCACAAACGTGGCGTCCTGCAGCGCCTCATCCTGTTCTTCCCAATCATCGTCTTTGTCCCCACGTGTCTTCACTGTGACATCGGCTTCCTGAGGGAGGTCCTCATTCCCGAGGTTGACGACCGGCACGCGGTATACCTCGGTGTCTCCATAGTAGTCCCCGCTGCGGTAGTCGAGGATGCACGCCTCCGGGATTCTGGTTTCCGCTCCAATCGGGTTCGGATCGTTCTCGATCAGCGGCTGGATCAGGAAGACATCGTCGTCGTCAGATTGGCCGTCCGGAACACCCGGGACACGCACGACGATCGACTGCACCGGCTCCAGGATCTCATCTTCTATGAGTTGATCCTTCTCGTCATACTCGCAATCCTCCTTCGCCGGGAAGGTGTCGTTGCAGAGGACGGTATCCGTAAGGCCTCCATCGACGATGCTCGCTCTCGCGACGAAGTGGTACCGGCCCGGATCGACCAGCGTCGTATCCCATCGGTACGCGGTCGAGACGCCCACCTCTCCGCTCGCCAGCTCGTAGACGGACTGCGCTTCCGGGACCTTCCACTTCAGCTCGCTGATCACTTCGTTGACGTAGTAGATGTACTGCACTCCGACTTCGTTGATCAGGACGTCTCCAAGATTCGCGACCAGTGTCGTCACGTCGACGGTGTCACCCTGGGGTACCACGAGCTGATCCAGGCGGAAGTCGATGTCGACGACCGCGATGTCCGTGTCGGCGGCCAAGCCCGATGCTCCTGTGAGAGCTAGGATCACGCCCACTCCGACGACGGCGACAGGCCCCAGGAAGATCTCCCGAGCCTTGCCGCCGGTGTGCCATCTCGCACTCCGCATCGTCCCTCCTTGCTCGCCTCCTCAGCCGCACCCGGGTCTGATGCTCTAGAACGTGGCCGACACCGCCACCCCGTAACTCGCCCCCGCCTCGTAGATGTAGAAAAAGCCGACCGACTCCGGCGCTCGCGGTCCTTTCGCTTCAGAAATGCCGTAGTGGACACCGATCTCCGGCCCGGAGCCTTCTATCGGGGCGAAATCGATCATCTGTATCGCGTAAAGGTCGCTCTCGACCGGGAATCCCTGGTTCGCCGCGTACTGTCTGAACCCGATCGTCACGCACTCCGCTCGCTGCGCGGGCTCAGACGAAAGCTTGATGAGCAGGCTCAGGAGGCCATCGAGGAGCGAATCGGGCAGCGCGACGACCAGTCGGAGGTACTCCTGCGTGACCAGAACCTCTTGCGGCACGGTGGCGTACCCGACCGTCCCACCGGATTCATCGCGATCCTCCGCTTCTGTATCCGTCGCGGCGAGCTGCAGGAAGATGCCCGTGTTATTCGACACCAACCCAATGGCGAACGGGAGTGAAGCGAGACCGGCCGACAGCGGCGATTCGCTGAATGCGTTCGGCAGTTCCTTCAGCGCCGTGAAGTCAAACGCAGTCACCCAGTAGTCATCCGGAGACAGGTCGACGCCCTCCTGCCTCAGGTACTCCCGCGGGTCGCTCATGAAGAGGTCGCGAAGCTCTTGCACGTCACCTTCTACATCGCTGGTGTCGTCGTCGAGCTTGTACATCGCGGACGACAGGTTTTGCGCCGCGTCGGGATTGATGCTGGCAACGAGTTCGAAGAAGTGATCGGCGGTGTCCGCCCATGCGAACAGCGAACCGCCTCCCACCAGGATCCCCGCCGCCGCCACGACCAGAACAACCTTCCCCAGCTTTCTTCCCATCTTCACGTTACATCCCCTCCTCGTGAGAGTTTCTCGAAGGAGGCGACCACGTTCGCGAACAGTGTCGGTTGCGCTCGCCTTCCTCGTGGAACCTACCCTCAGAGCCCGCCTTCCGTTTCGCCGTCGACGGCCCTTCGGCGGAATACTTCGCTCCGCAAACACTCCTCGTGCAGTGTAGCATAGATCCTATGGGATGTGAAGGGAGTTAGCCGTGCTTCGCCGAGTCGGTCGCCCTCTCGGTCTCGTCTCTCGGACGCTTCGCCGCTAGTTCGAGACGAAGGAAACATCGTCGACCCACACGCGATCCTCGCCTTCCGACATACTCTCGTCCTTCCTGTAGATCCAGCAAAGGTGGTGAGTTCCGGCATTCAGCGGATAGTTCGCCCGACGCCAACCGGTTTCGCCGGACCAGGAATCCATGAGGACGTCCTCCACGTAGAACCTCAGCTCATCGTGGCCCCTCTCAGTGGAAACGCGGCACCAGAACGACAGCACGCCCGACCTGTCCGTCGAAAAGGCGTAAGACAGCGAGCTGCCAGCGTCATGGTCCAGGCCTCCTGAGGTGGCCGCGAGGCGTCCGGAGTGAGCATCGCCGGCCGCTACGTCCCACGAACCGAAGTCGGACGTCCCGGTCACCCACGAGACTCCATCGAGCTGGCCGCTCTCGAACCCTTCGCTGAAGTCCGCCGCCGAACGGACCCACAGCTTGCACATGCAGGATTCCCAGCCTTCGTCCGAGGAGTCCGCTCGCAGCAAGAGCGTGGCCACGCCTTGCCCGCCGCCGATCGTGGTGGACACTGCTGCCACCGTTCCCGGTGAGACGGTCCGGCTGTCGAGCTGAACCATCTGAGAATCGACCCGCTGCGGAATGCTTCTCAGAGAAACCTTCGTCGGATCGCTGCCGTACACTTCGTAGCGGATGTCGATCCGTTGACCTACGTGGTATGAAACGTTGCAGCCCTCTCCCGCAGCGCCGACGCCGAGTCCCAGAGTCCAGGCCCCCGTAGGTTCGTCGGGAAACGGGGGCGGTTCAGACCAAATACCCGCCATGCACAGCTCTATTGCCATAACCTCCTCGCAGTCGCTCCTGATCTCGAACGTGCAAGACGTAGACAGGGCCACGCCCGATCGCGTCGTCACCTGCAGCAGTAGGGTCTCCGACCCGCGCCCGCTGACCCGGCCGCGAAACGCAAGCACCGCGTCACCCGGGGACAATCCCGAGGGAACCCCCGTGACCAACCGAATCACGTCGTCACCCGAGGGCGGAAGATCCCAGATGACCAGCTCGGTGATCCGCTCGGGAACGCGGACGTAGATGTACGCGGGTGAACCGTCGACAAGACATGAACTGACGTCGTTCGGATTCCCACTGGAGTTGATCCAGATCGACAACCCGTCGGTCGCCGCGCACATGGCGCACAGAAGGACCAAGATCGTACCGGCCCCCACCAACCCGACGACTCCTCTCCTCCGACACACGTCGCACCTCCTCCTTCGGCGGAGGCCCACTCGATGATCCTCCGCATCCCCTCCCTACGGGTTCTGCAGCTTCAGGAACTCCAGGTCGATCGGGCAGACGTCTCCGATCCCGTCTCCGCAGGCACACTCATCGTCATCGAGCGCGTCACCGTTGCCCTCGATGCGATTGCCGTAGCCGAGGACAAGTCCCTCGAACGGCTCCGGATACTCGAAGCACGGGGCGTCGATCTGAATGACACCCCACCGCGCGTTCTCGTGGATGGTGTTCTCAACAAGCTCGACGTGGGCACGATCGACGATTTCCACACCGAAGTTCAGATTCCTACGAATCACGTTCCCGATGAGCACTCCCCGCGCGTCGTTCACGAACTCGACGGCCCCCTGAGCCTCCTGGTCATAGTCACCGGGGTAGGAGCAGCCAGCGAGCGTGTTCCCCTCCACAAGGCTTCCCTCAAGCACGAGCGAGGAGCGCTCCCGGCCCCACACGCCGTGGCAGACGTTCGAGAGGATCTCGCATCGCCGTATCTCGACGCGAGATCCGTCTGTACAGACCACGCCCTCACCGCTTCCTTCGATCCGACACCGCAGAAGGCTTTGTGTCTGCACGCCGTCCGAGGAGAGCAACACACCGGCGTCCTGGCATTCGATCACTGCGAGGTCCTCCAACGAGAGCCGGCCATGGCCGACCACACGAAACCCATCCCATGTCGAGCCGGACACGACGGATCGATCGGCGCCTGCTCCGACGACCGTCAGAGGCTTGGTGACGACTATGCCCCCCGGCCAGGTCCCAGCAGGAAGTCGAATCTCTCCTCCGGGCTCCGCTCTGCGAACGGCGTCCCACAATCCTTGGAGCGACGGCTCGACAACGGAGACCGAGTCCTCCAGTGGCGCGGAAGGTTGGGCCGTGAATCCCTCGGGGAAGGCATGCACGGGGGTGGATTTCAGGTTGTTGAGTACAACGTTTGTCTTCCCCCGAACCGTCGCGGAGCCTCCGACTACGATCCCCGCACCCTCGTTGTCCGATAACCAACAGCCGTCCAAGCTCGACACGGCCCCCTGCCGAAGATCGACTCCGTTCCCTCGGTTGCAGCAGGCGACGACTCGATCGAGTGTGGCGGACGCGCTCTGCTCAAGGCGGATCCCGGCACCCGCGTTGCTGGCTACGGCAACCTCGGCCACCAGCAACACAGCATTGTCCTGCGCCCACACGCCGTGCGAGGCGTTTCCGACGATGGCGGAGCCGCTCCGTGCGTCAAGGACTGCTTCGCCTTCGAGGATCACGCCGGGGCCGCCGCGCGATGTGACCCCGTTGCCGGAAACGACGATTCCTGTCGCACGGGCCGTTGCGCGATCGCCGAGGGCCAACCCGGCATCGCCGTTTCGATCCACGTGCGCGCTTTGCAGCTCGAGGTGCGCGGCGCCGGAAACTTCGACCCCGCGGTAGAGGCTGTCCGTGACGCACCCGCCTTCCACGGAGATGCCAGTGGTTCCAGTGGCAGCGATCCCGATGTAGTCGTTGGCGGAAACACGAGTATCGATCGACCGTGCGCCGGCGCTTCCCTCGCACAGGATCCCCACGGTGTTGTCTTCGATTTGACAGTCGATGATCTCCGCTTCCGTCCGTGATGCGCCGCCACGCTCGATCCCCGGTGTCTCGAAGTCGGCCACCAGGAGACCGACTCGCTCATTGCCGGTGATCTGGACACCGGAGGCCGTCAACGCCCCCGGATTGCCGACGAAAACCCCGTCCCCGTACTCTCCGCCACGCGACGGCATGGTGCGAGCGACAGTTCCACCGGTGAGCTCGACGGCCGCATCGCCTACGTAGACGCCGAATCCGGCGTTCTCTCTGATCGCGTTGTCCCGACCGATCACGACCGCCGATCCGTCGGCATCGACCCCCCACCGATCGTTCCGCTCGATGCTGTTCTCAACGAGCTCGACCCGCTGGCCACGGATTGTCAGGCCTGCGGTACGATTCCCAAGCACGGCGCTCTCGACGACAAGGAGTGAGTCAGACGCTTCCCCGATAACCAGAAGACCGCTTCCGCCCTGACTCGATGGGGTTTCTACCGTATCGGTAATCTCGCACCGTTCGATGACTCCGGAGGAATCGGTGAACTGGACCCCATACCCGAGGTTTGCGTGAATCACGCAGTCATCCAGACGAACGTCCGTGCTGTCGATCACGTCGATGCCGACCCATCCGTTGGTTACCTTCACTCCGGAAATGATTACATGTTCTGCGTTCTCCACTAAGACGGCCGCTTGGAGACCGTCTCCCTCCAAGATGGCTCGCTGACCCGTCTCCGTGTACGTATCGGTCGTGAGGGTGATCGCCTTGCCGACGACCAGCCCCGCCGGAAAGCGGCCCGGTGCGACGGAGACGGTGTCGCCCGGCTGCGCACAGTCAATGCACTTCTGAATGCTCTCCAGCCGTTCGACGACTCCGCCGTCACGCAGGACCGTACAGCTTTCCGCGTCGAACCCGCTGCGCCGCCCCAGAGGGATCACTCGGGCGACCGTGTCCTGAAGCCCAGTGGAATCGGTCACTCGGAGCGTCACTCTAGGCGCCGGAAGCTCGTCGAATCGCCATCTGGCCTGAGGGCCCGACGCATCGAACGCGCCGTCTCCATCGAAGTCCCATTCGTACCGCGAAATCACCCCTCGTGCTGCCCTCGACAGAGTCCCGTCGAAACGGATCGATCGCCCCAGCGCAGGGGAATCCGGGTCATAGTCGAACGCAGCCGTCGGGAGGAGAAGAACGCTCTCGGGAAGTAGGGGCAATAGGGCGTCCGTCGGGCGAGCGAGCGTCGGCAGCACGCCGGCGTGCTCCTGCAGCGCCTCCTCCGGATCCGTCCCGCACAGCACGCCGACGAGCGCGTTGCTTCCCTCCTTGAGAATGGCCCCTCCGCTGCTCCCGAACGTCGAGAAACCACTGACGTAGAGGAACCCCCTTGCTGCGTTGATCGAGCTGACGCGTCCCGGTGCGACGAACAGAGTGACCTCAGTGACCTCACGCTCCTCGGCGTCGGCGTCGAGAAGGGGATACCCGCGCACGGTGACGGGGTCTTCAAGGATCAGAGCCTCCGAACTGGCGAGGGGCGCCGTCGGCAGCTCGCACTCGGTGACCGGATGCAGCTCCAGCATCTTCTTGCTCGGGTTGAGCGGCTCGCCGGTTGCGGTGTGGAACGTGACCGCCCACACCAAGTTCGACAGCGCGGACCTACCAGGCTTGCTTGCAAGCAACACGATCTCATGCGTGACCTTGAGGACCGCGATGTCGAGGTGTCGGTCCTCGCTCACGATCTCGGCGACGTACTTCGGCTCCGGAGGGCGACGCGGATCCGTCGTGCACAAGATCACGACCAGATCCGCCAGGGGAAACCGCTCCGGAATGTCTTCGCAGCCGCACGTCTCCCCCTGCCGGTCTCGAATGACATGGGAGTTCGTGAGGATGTATCCGTCCCGCGTCACGACCACCCCGGAGCCGAGTGTCGGAGCGTTCGCAATCCCCCTCTCGTAGAAGAACGACGCGATGCGGACGATCGGACTTGCCGGGGCTTCAGGAGATGGTGACAACCAGGAGAACGATGACCCCGCCGGGTGCCACGGCCCCGCGACGGCGATAACAACGACGAGGACAAGTCTCCATCTCACAGGTTTCCATCCATGTGCTTGATACTAGCGAGAAGGAGACTGGATGTGAAGTGTTGTGGGTCGGGCGTTCCGGGCGACAATCTCCGCGAGTCGGTGTACAAGTCTGTCGGGAGATCCTCGTGGATCGCTGATGCGGAGCCGCCGTTTGGGACGGGCGGGCTCTCCGCAGCATGACGGGAGCATGTCGGTAGACTAGAATGGCTCTCGAATGGAATCCCGGCCACAGGAGGGGAAGACATGGGGCAGCGATGAGCACGAACCGAGGAGAAGGCGCGGACAGGGAAGGGCTCGATTTCATCCGGAGGATCGTCGCCGAGGACGTCGCGACCGGGAAGAACGGGGGGCGGGTGCAGACCCGGTGGCCGCCGGAGCCGAACGGCTACATCCACATCGGTCACGCCATGGGATGCCTTCTCGCGTACTCGATCGCGCAGGAGTTCGGCGGCGGATTCAACCTCCGATTCGACGACACGAACCCGACCGCCGAGGAGCAGGAGTTCGTCGACGCGATCGTCGACGACCTCCGGTGGCTCGGCGTCGATTGGGAGGATCGCCTTTTCTTCGCGTCCGACTACTTCGAGCAGCTGTACGAGTGGGCCGAGCACCTCATTCAAGAAGGGAAGGCGTACGTCTGCGATCTCTCTCCGGAGGAGACCCGCAAGTACCGCGGGACCGCCGGCGGACCGGGTCCGGACGGCGTGACGCCGCCGGGGACCAACAGTCCGTATCGGGATCGATCGATTGAGGAGAATCTCGACCTGTTCCGGAGGATGCGGGCCGGAGAGTTCCCCGACGGATCTCGGACGCTGCGTGCGAAGATCGACATGGCGCATCCGAACCTGAACATGCGCGATCCGGTGATGTACCGAATCCTGCGTGCGCACCACCACCGCCAGGGCGACGCGTGGTGCATCTACCCAACCTACGATTGGACGCACGGCCAATCGGACGCGATCGAGGGGATCACGCATTCGACGTGCAGTCTCGAATTCGAGAACCATCGACCGCTCTACGACTGGTTCCTGGACAACCTTCCGGTGCCGCATCGACCGCGCCAGATCGAGTATGGCCGGATGAACCTCGGCCACACCGTGACGAGCAAGCGATGGCTCCGCCAGCTCGTCGAGGACCAACACGTCAACGGGTGGGACGATCCGCGGATGCCGACGATCCGCGGGATGCGCCGCCGTGGTTACACGCCGGAGGCGGTCCGGGACTTCGTCCGACGGATCGGTGTGACGAAGTCGGAGGGGATCGTCGAGATGGCCCTCCTCGAGCACTGCCTCCGTCAGGATCTAAACCTGCGCGCGCCGCGTGCGATGGCGGTCCTCGATCCGCTGAAGGTCGTCCTGACGAACTACCCGGACGATCTCGTGGAGGAGCTCGACGCGATCAACAACCCGGAGGACGCGTCGGCCGGCACGCGGAAGGTCACGTTCTCGAAGACTCTGTACATCGAGCGCGACGACTTCATGGAGGACCCACCGAAGAAGTTCTACCGGCTCGCTCCGGGGCGGGAGGTCCGGCTACGGTACGCCTACTTCATCACCTGTCAGGAGGTCGTCAAGGACCCGCGGGGGGAGATCGTCGAGCTTCGCTGCACGTACGATCCGGAGACGCGCGGCGGGGACGCGCCGGACGGCCGCAAGGTAAAGGCGACGCTCCATTGGGTCTCCGCGCCGCACGCGATCGACGCCGAGGTCCGGCTGTACGACGTGCTGTTCTCCTCGGAGAACCCGAGCCGGGTCGAGGAGGGCAGGGATTGGCTCGACAACCTTAACCCCGAGTCGTTCACGGTGAGGTCCGGGTGCAAGCTCGAGCCGAGCCTCGCCGGCGCAAAGCCCGGAGAACGCTTCCAGTTCGAGCGAAAAGGGTACTTCTGCGTCGACCCCAACACGTCCGCCGATCGCCCTGTCTTCAATCGGACGGTGACCCTCCGCGATACGTGGGCCAAGCTGCAGCGCCGGTCGCAGGCGTAGCAGCTACTGGATCGAACCTCCGTCAGTCAGACGGTCGGGGCGCCGGCCTGCTCGATGAAGCGGGGTGCGATTCGGTGATTGAGGGAGCCGTCGACCTGGAGGGACTCCGGGCCGAGAACCTTCGCTTCACGGCGGACCCGGTCCTGAAGCACGCCCATGCGATCTCCCTCGAACGCGTCCTGAGACGTTCGCCCAGAGATACCGGATCTTGCAGCGAGGATCAAGGACTTGCCTGGACGCGGCGGTTTTGTGTATGATCAGTTCCCGAGAACCGAGAGGGGGTCCTCGGGTGAAAACGCGCACGAAGCGGCGAACGGAACCGACCCGAAGCGGGTCGTTTTTTTCTGCCCCGAAAGCCACCCTGGTCGATCGGCGGCGCGGCGAGGGGTACGCGCGCGTGTGGCTCGCCGGCGTCGACGGCGCCCGGAGCGCCCGACCGGGGCAGTTCATCATGACGCGGCGATTGGGAAGTTCGGCGCTTCCGCGCGCGTTTTCCGTCCTCGGCGTTGGGCCGGGCCGCGTCGAGCTGTTCGTCAAGCTCGACGGGCTCCTCCGCGAGCTTCTCGGATCGGTCCCCCTCGGGACGCGGTTCGAGCTGCGCGGTCCGTACGGCGTGCCGTACGAAGAGCGGATCGAGCCGGGAAAGAGGTACGTCCTCGTCGGAGGAGGAAGTGGAGCAACGCCGCTGCTGTTCCTTTTCGATCGGCGTCCCGATCTCGTGTCGGACCTCGTCCTGGGGTTTCGGCACGGCGGGGCCGACGACCTGTTCCCGGACCTCGACCTTGTCGTCGAGGCGACGAGCGGACAGAGGGCGTCCGATCGGCTGGCCGACGTCTGGAGGCCGGGGCTCGGCATCATCGCCTGCGGCCCGGAGCCGATGCTGCGGACGGTCGGAAGGCGATATCTGGGGAAGCCGGCCGTGTACGTCTCGCTGGAGGCCCGCCTCGGTTGCGGGATCGGATCGTGCCTCGGATGCAGCATCCCGACGGCCCACGGGACGCGCAGGATCTGTCGCGACGGACCCTTGTTCGCCTGTTCGGAGCTCCCGTGGCTGCGCTGACGGTCCATACCGCACCGTTCGAGCTTGCGACACCGATCGTCCTCGCGTCGGGCCCCGCGGCGTTCGGGCAGGAACTCCTGGAAGCGCTCGACTATGCGACGGTCGGCGCGCTGACAACCAAGACGGTCACGCCCCGGCCGCGCGCCGGGAACCCCCAGCCGCGGCTGGTCGACTGCCCCTGTGGGCTGCTCAACTCGATCGGGCTCGAGAACCCGGGATTCGACCGGTTCGTGAAGGCGTACCTGCCGGCGGTCCTCGACCTGCCGACGCGGCGGATCGTCAGCCTGGCGGCGGAGCGTCCCGAGGGGATCGCGCGGATGGTCGGGCGGCTCGCCGATGTCGAGGGGATCGACGGACTGGAGCTGAACCTGTCCTGCCCCAACATCGACGACATCGTCATCGGCTCCGAACCGGCGATCGTCGGCTCCTTCGTCCGGGCCGTCCGCCCGGAGATCGATCTCCCGTTGCTCGTGAAGCTGCCCGGCGACACCGGCTCCCTGATCGCCTCGGCCGAGGCCGCCCTGGCCGCCGGCGCGAACGGCCTCACGCTCATCAACTCGGTCCACGGTCTGCGGATCGATCATCGCGTCGGACGCCCGATGCTGCACCGGAAGACGGGCGGACTGAGCGGGCCGGCGATCCTCCCGGTCGCACTCGCCTGCGTCTTCGAGGCGCGGCGTGCGTTTCCGGATGCGTTCCTCATCGGGACCGGTGGCGTGACGGACGCCGAAAGCCTGGTCGAGATGCTGGCCGCAGGCGCAGACGCCGTCGGGATCGGATACGGGATCATGGCGAATCCCCGTCTCCCGATGGACCTCGCCGTCGGGCTCAGCGGGTGGCTCGCCGAACGCCGGCTCGAGTCGCTCGAAGACGTGATCGGCGCAGCACACCGAGGGGGGTTCGTTGTTCCTTGACGAGGCGCGGGCCGCCCGGAGCGACGTCGGAGGCTCTCTCTGCGTAGGTCTCGACCCTCATCCGGATCGGATGCCGGAGCCGTTCGCCGCGACGGCCGACGGGCTGCGGAGCTTTCTGGCCGACGTCGTCCGGAAGACGCTGCCTCACGCGAGCGCCTACAAGCCGAACGCCGCGTTCTACGAAGAGCGCGGCCCCGAGGGGCTCGCCGTGCTCCGGGAAGTGATCGAATCGGTCCACGGTGCCGACCGCCCCGTGATCCTCGACGCGAAGCGGGGCGACATCGCATCGACGGCTCGATCGTACGCGCGCGCCGCGTTCGACCGCCTTGGGGCCGACGCGATCACGATTGTACCGTACATGGGCGAGGACGCCGTCGTGCCGTTTCTCGACCGCGGCCGCTTCGTCTTCCTCCTGGCGTTGCCGTCGAATCCCTCGGCCGCAGCAATCGTCGACCACGGCTCTCCGCCGCTCTACGAAACGATCGGTCGGTTGGCACTCGACCTGGAACGACGGTACCCAGGCCAGGTCGGACTGGTCGTCGGAGCGACGCGACCGGACCAGGCGGCGGCGCTGCACGAACTGGCGCCGGAGCTGCCTTGGCTCGTTCCCGGGGTCGGCGCGCAGGGCGGGAGCCTCGCCGTGCTGTCCGGTGCGCTCGTGGGAGGGCACGAGGCGTGGGTGAACGTCTCCCGGTCGATCCTGTTCGATCCGGAGCCGGCCGCGGCGGCCGAGACGTGGAAGCGGGAGATCGGGGTGTGGCGACGTGGATGAGCGGCACGGGTGGCGCCGACGGCTCGAATCGGCCGGCGCCCTTCGAACCGGCCACTTCCTCCTCTCGTCGGGAAGACACTCGGGACAGTACGTCCAGTGCGCCCGGCTTCTCGAGCAGCCGTCGATCGCCGCCGAGCTGGGAACGGCGCTCGCGGCGCGGTTTCCGGCGGACGTTGATCGGATCGTCTCCCCTCCGCTCGGCGCTCTCCTGATCGGCTACGAGGTGGCACGCGCCCTCGACGTCCCGTTCGCCTTCCCGGAGCGCGGAGACGACGGCCTTCCGACGCTGCGCCGGGGATTCGAGATCGCCCCGGGTGAGCGGGTCGCGATCGTCGAGGACGTCGTCACGACCGGGCGGACGACCGGCGAGGCCGTCGATCTCCTGCAGCGGCTCGGCGCCGACGTCGTGGCAGTGGCCGCGATCGTCGACCGGTCGATCGAGAACGCAGTCCGCGGGCGGCCGATCGAATCCCTCCTCCGCCTGTCAATCCCGACCTACGAGGTCCATGAATGCCCGCTGTGCGCGAGGGGATTGCCGATCGTGAAGCCGGGAAGCAGGCCGTCCGATGGACGGTCGTCGCCCCTGTGAATGGGTCCGCCCCGCCGTACCCCACTATAATGGAGCGACACAGTGGAAGAGAACTCAAGGGGGGATCGATGAACAGGAGCGTTTTTTTCGTCCTGCTGGTCGTCTGTGCGTCCTTCGCGTGCGCCGTCCACGCGGCCTCCGGAACGTACATCGAGGTGGAGATCGAGGTCTTCCGTCCGTGGGGGTTCCTCAACTGGGGGAGTTGGGAGACGTTGGAGACGCGGTTCATCACGTCGCGGTTCGAGCCGATCGCGTCCGAGGACGCCGAGGCGTTGGCCGATCTCCGACCGCTCTGCGCGGCCGGTGAGGCCGAAGAGGCGGCGTGCGACCTCCTCGTCGGGCTTCAGAACGCCTCGAGGCAATCGCACGCGCTGTCCGCCGAGCTCGGCAAGGAGTACCGGGTGGTCCTTCGGAACCCGACCGATTCGCACCTCGGCGTCGTCCTTTCGGTCGACGGTCTGAACACCAACGGGAACGCGCCGGTTATCGGCGACGCGACGGATCGCAAGTGGGTTCTTCTCCCGCGGCAGACGGTCCGGATCGCCGGGTGGCAAATCTCGGAGGACGAGGCGCTCCAGTTCCGCTTCACCACCCCGAGCAAGACGCACTCCCCGTTCACGGAGGAGCACGGTGGGATCGTCGTTTACGTCTACCTCCAAAACCCGCTCGGGACGGACCACGTAAGAGGGACGGAGGCCGGAGCGATTGTCGGACAGCCGACCGTTCGCATCCCGTTCGCGTCGGCGACGGAAGGCCCGATCGAGACGATCGCGTTCGACTACTCGAGCGACTCGGTGCGGCTGGGGATCCTCTGCACCGAAACCGACGGCCCGGGAATCCGGATCGTCGGCGTGATCGAGGGGACGATCGCCGAGGTGAAGGGGCTGCGCGCCGGGGACGTAATCACCTACGCCGACGCCCGCCCGATCGATTCCTGCCAGGATCTCAGCGACCTGCTGGCGACGAAGTCGCCCGGAGATCGGATCGTGTTGAAGGTCCATCGCGAGGAGCGCGTCTTCCTGCTGACGCTAGAGCTCGGGACGTAGCGCGACCGGCTATTCGATCGCGGCGCACGGCGCGGCGTCTACGGGAGCGATCCCCTCGCCGGGTACGACCCCGCCGGTCCCTCCGACGACGAGGCAGGCGGCCCGGTCCTCGTCGAGCAGCTCGATCACCTCGAGGATCGGCCCCTCCTCGTTCGAGTCTCGATCGACCGCGAATCGGTCCCCGACGCGCACGCCGTTGCGGGCGCCGAGCGAGATGAGCACCCAGCCGGGAGCCTCTCCGACGCCGATGACCCGGCCGGGCGGCTCCACGCGCACCTCGATTCGCGCGTCCGATTCTTCTCCTGCCTCGTCCGTCACGCTCAGCGTCACAATGTAGGTGGCGGATTCGCGGAAGGTGTGAACGATCCGTGCGCCGGCGCCGGAAGCGCCGTCACCGAAAGCCCATTCGCGCTCGGCAAGGCTCGGGGAAGCCGTCTCGTCGGTGAAGACGACCGAACCTCCGACATACGGAACCGCGGGGCAGTACGTGAACTCCGCCTCCAGCGGCCGATCGCGGATCGACAGAACGATCCGCGTCTCCCCCTCCCCGAGGAGCTGCGGATGCTGGGGCTCGCCGCGCTCCGTGGCGACGAAGTCGGGGACGCGCGCCGCCACGTACTCGTACAGCTCCCAAACGGTGACGTGGAAGTCCTCGTTCAGGTCGGCCGCCCCATCGAGGCCCCGGAGGAGAAAGTGGGTGAAGACGCCGTGCTCCAGCTCGGGCGACTCGAACGCTTCCTCGCCCTCCGACGACGCCGACAGGAGAAGCCGCCCCTCCAATCGGAGATCGCCGAACCAATCCTGTTCGTCGCCCGAGGCGCGCCGACCCGGGGGGAGGCTTCTCGACAATCCGCCCGAGTAGCAGCTGTCGAAGAAGACGAGGACGTGATCCGACGCGATCCGATCGAGGAAGCGACCAAACTCGTCGTCGCGCAACGCCGTGTCGTCCTTGGCGTCCGTTTTCGTGTCGGCGAGGACGAAGAATTCGTCGACACCGTCGATCTCGTCGCTGCCGTCGTCCGGCCCTTGATATCCGTGACCGGAGAAGTGGACCAAGACCAAGTCGTCCTGGGACGCGACGCGCCGGAGCCAGCCAAGCCCCTCGCGGACGTTGACCAACGTCGCCGGTGACACCGTCAGCCCGGGCGACGGACCGAGCCCCGCCGGCTCCCCGGTCAGCAGGCGAATCCGGTCCGTCGGCACGCCGTTCACGATCAGCCATCGGACGATCGCCTCGGCGTCCCGCCGTGCGTAGGGAAGGTCTTCGACCTCCTCGTAGTCGGAAATCCCGATGACCAACGCCCAGACGCCAGCAACGGGGACGACCCCCGGCGTGCGCTGTACGTCGAGGATCTCGGTGTGCGTGTTGTCCAGGCCGAGCGAGTCGGTCACGGTCAGGCGGACTTCGTAGCGGCCGACCTCCTCGTACCGATGGACCGGCTCCGGTTCGCGCGACGCGTGGCCGTCGCCGAACGACCACTCCCATGCGACGATCGGTCCGTCGACGGCGATCGACCGATCGATGAACCGGACCGGATCGTAGACCGAAGGAACGGACGGCGATGCGGCGAACCCAGCGTCCGGTGGCTTCGGCTCCTCCACGAGAAGTACGCGCATGATCGCGTCGGCTCTCCCCGTGTCGTCGACGATGCGGAGAGTGACCGGCCACGTCCCGGCGGCAAACGGGTCGACCGTCGCGACCGGCTCCTCGGTCACCAGATCGAAGACGCCGTCCGACTGGAAGTCCCAGCCGAACTCGACGATCGACCCGTCGGGATCGTACGAGGAGCCCGCGTCGAATCGGACCCGGTCACCGGCGCGCAGGGGACGGGCGAGGGCCGTCCCGACCTCGGACACCGGCCCCCACGTGAACGACGCGACCGGCGTCGTGTCCGCCTCGAAGATCACCACGGACTGCACGACGGTCGCCGTGTCGCCGTCGTCGTCGGCAACGGTCAGCGCCACCGCGTACTCCCCCGGCTCTGCGTACCCGTGGGAGATCGGGTTCCCGAGATCGACGGCCCCGTCCCCGAAGTCCCACCAGTACTCCACGACGGCCCCGTCCGGGTCGGTCGTGCCGGTCGCGTCGAAGACGACCGGCTCGCCGGCCTCCGGTTCGTACGGTCCGTACTCGAAATCGGGGACCGGCGGCGTGTTCGTGCGAGGAGCGAACCATCGTCCCGTGTCGAGATCGACAGCGAGTCGGAGCCGAACCCCGAGCACCGCGTCGACACCGACCTCCGATTCGATCGACACGTCGGCGCGACGGATCGCCGCCCGAAGGGCGACGTCGGCGACGGTCAGCTCCGCGATCTCGACCTCGAGGTCGATCCGCGAATCGCGGGCGACGTCGGCCCACGTGAGCGCAAGGCTCCCGGAGGCCGACTCCTCGAAGTAGACCGCGAGCCGCCCTCCGAGGCTCCACCCCTCCGTCGTCCACTCGGTCGCAAGGGAGGCCCTCATCTCGGGGAGCATCGACAGGCCGACCGATGCGGACAGCACCCCCGAGGAACGCGGCAAGTCGGCGACGGCCGCGACATCGAGCTCGTTCAGCGTGAGCTCCGTCGCGCGAGCCGAAAGGACCAGTCCGCCGAGCCGGAGATCGAGAAGCTGTCGCGTGATGCCCGACGGCCGCTCCCAACCGACTTCCGTTCGGACCGAGTAGCCTTCCGCCGAGATCTCGCCGGTCGCCCACGCCTCCGAGCGACTGGCGCCGGCATCGAGGGCCGCTTCGGCGCCGAGAGTCACGCGGGCCGCGATCGGCGAGCCGGCCTCGGACGGAACCGCGGCCTCCAGAAGACGGACCGCACCGTCAACACGGAGCCACGGGCTTCCCGACCCGAGGAAGGACGACTCGATCGAGAAGGACGCACCGTTCCACCGTCGACCGGCGCGGACCCGCGCTTCCTCGAAGAACGGAAGCGCGCTCGTCAACCGGACTTCCCCCGCCAGATCGAGCCCCCATGGCCCGTCTCCGCGTCGGATCATCACGTCGACGGCGGTCCCGGAGGCGCGCGTCGGATCGACGTCCGCCCCGATCGTCGTTCCCCGCTCGCCGGCCCCGACGCACAACGAATCGATCCGAAGCGCGTAGTCCCCGCCGGCCAGGTCGACGAACTCGGGGTACGCCGCCAGGTCCGACGACCGCCTCTCCGTCCCCACGTAGTCGCCGGACCCGTTCCCCCAGACGTTGTTGTAGCCGAACGTCGGCGGGCTCGACGCGGA
>Ga0180433_10002052_pt1 | contig 32245 bp, 20 predicted proteins | sample SS_ome_8_FD_132980 | JGI IMG/M metagenome (GOLD analysis project Ga0180433, IMG submission 132980) | Hypersaline lake sediment archaeal communities from the Salton Sea, California, USA - SS_1_D_1 metaG | ecosystem: Environmental > Aquatic > Non-marine Saline and Alkaline > Hypersaline >...
ATGGGTATCAACGCAAATGGCTGGAATACTAAACGCTTCACCCAAAATAAGATTGGCAACTTTTTGGCCAACACCACTGAGGCTCATTAAACCTTTTTGATTCTTCGGAACTTTTCCCCCAAAGCGTTCTATTACCTGCTTGCTCGCCTCATGTAAATATTTTGCTTTTTGACGATAAAAGCCTACCGGGTAAATCGTTTTTTTAATCTCTTTTACTGATAATTGCAACATTTCTTGAGGGTTTTTTGCTATTGCAAACAACCTCCTAGAAGCGGGTAGTGAAACGGTATCTTTTGTCCTCGGACTCAAAATAGCACTAGCTAAAATCAAAAAGGGGTCCCGTCCAAACTCTGCAACTATAGCAGTTGATGCCGGCTCATCCATATTTTTTGTCACTTGTCGTAAAATTTGAATAACCTTTTTGACCTGCTCACTTACATTGAGCCTCAACCCTATCATTTTACTCTCCACTACTGACACACAACAAATATAGACCTTCAGGGTAGCCCCAAAAAACTATCATACAAATAAAAATCTAGAAATAACCTTACATTTTATAGCGCTAAAACAACGCTATTATACTATTTCAAATAGAATTCATCTTTTTTAGTATCCTGGAGGAGGACCATCAGCACCTAACAGTAATACTAAAACAAGAAGTACAAACAACTTCTTAAGCAACAAATCATAATTATGCATATAAACCTCTTTTAAATTAAAGATTAAAATAACAATTAGTATTTTTATTTTTTCAAAAAAAACCAAAACACTAATAATATAATAAAACCTTATTGTTACAATATTCAATATATGATAAAATTAATCTCAGTAAAGCACAAATTAAAAATATATAAAACTTTTAATAAATGCTTTAAAATCAAATGTAAGTATAATAACCTGTGCATAAAATAGCAATAAACTATGATAAATTTATTAGAAATATTAAAAACAACTTTTCTTCATGTTGAATCAATAATAGGAAGCGTTCCATTCCTGTTAACAATTACAACTATAGCCATAAGCTTAAAGGCTTTTATCTTATCTATACTCATAAAACAAGGTATACATTCAAAAAAAATACAAGGCCATTTTTTAATTTTGTTGCTTGTTTTAATTGGATCAACCGTTGTGGATGCTTCTTGGATACTCAAATTGCTCCATATGTTTTTTTTCCCAACCTCAGATTATCGTCTTATAAAATGTTTTATACGAATAGCATGGGCGTTTTACGTCCTCCAATATCAATCCCTTGCTATATTTACCGTAAAATTAGCAGACAAAAAAAAATCGCTCAACTTGTATCATAAAATATTCATTTCTATAAGCGGAATCATTGCAACTTATTTCATTATTTTAGCCATCTTAGGATTTAATCATATTACCCCACGAACCCCAATAGAATCAAAAATTCTTACCATAACATCTTTTTATCTTATTTCCTTATTAATCTGGACCAGCTTATCTGTCGTAATATGGAAAGTAAGAAGCAGGAACATGCCCCGCATTTTAAAGCGACAATTAAAAATATTAATTCAATTTATTATCTGCCCCCTTCTTATAGCAGATTTTATCGCTATTTATCCCGGTTTTATTTCTACAACCGTTACAAATGCCTATGCTATGATCGGTTTTTCCACTCTAATGGTAACCTATGCAACGTTCCACTGTATGCGAAAAATAATGGGATTGCGATTCCTAAACTTTCAAAATCATGTACAAGCTCCCAAAAAATTTTCTTTTATACATGATTTCAAAAACATATTAGATCAGTTTAGCCAAGTAACAAGCATAAGAGAATTGGGGCATATTACACAAACCTTCTTCAAAGACGCATTTAATATCCCCTCAAGAAGAACTCGCTTAATTATAAGAAACTTAGATACAAACAAAGATTATGATAACCCTCCAATGTTGAGTCGAGATGAAGAAATCGTAGAAAACTTCATTAACCCGCTCACTCATGAAAAAGGTTCGGGTAAATTCTTAGTAAAACATAAAGTAATCATTACAGATGAATTAGAATTTAGTAATTTTTATGAAGAAGATGAATCTCGAGAACAAATACTTACATTCATGAAAAGCATATCAGCAGACATTTTTATACCAATTTTAGAAAAAAATGTAGCCGTTGCATATATCGTTATTGAAAGATATGCCAGAATTAATAGCGAAAACAAAAATGCAGATTTCTATAGCAATCTTGAACGTGATCAGATGGTAGTATTTGCTAATTACCTTGGTAACATACTCAAACTATTAAAAAGTAAAAATCTCAACTCTCTTATTCGGCAAGAAAAAGAGCTTAAAGAAGAACTTTACAGCAAACATCAAGAAATTAACCAGTATAAAGAAAGTATTCGATCATTTTTCAAAAACACTCAACACAAAAAAATAGGCATCATATTTTATAAAAATCGAAAATTCACCTTTGGCAACCAAACTGCTCGTGAACTGATTCATGTAAGGCTCAACACACATGATGGGCACCCAACAACAAAAAAAATTAAGCGACTCGCAAATCAAGTACTTGAATATAAATCCCCGCAAACATGTTTTATTCAAGATGATAAGGGGGAAAAGCTCGTTGTTTCTGGTATACCAAATATAGAAAATAACAACGCGATTCTCATTGTATATTACCCAGAAATTTCTGACATTTTAAAACTTAAAATTGACCTTCTAAAAGACCCTACTAAATGGGACTACCTCCTTTATTTAGAAACAACCAAATCTGGTAAACTTATAAATCAACTGATTCCGGGCAACGGAGAAACCTTATTAAACTTCAAACTTGATTTATTAAAAACAGCACTTAGCAAAAAAGCCATACTTCTTGATATACCAGATCAAGATCTGGTACCAACGGTTGAAATTTTACACCACATCAGCTTACGTGAAACACTCCATATTCTAGACCTACAAAAACCATCCAAAACATTTGAAACGGCGGTAAAGTTATTTGGAATTAATCCAATATTTGGCATGTCAAAAGATGAAAAACCTATCTTAGAAAAACTACATGAAATAGGAACTCTATTTATAAAAAACATACATCTTCTTGAACTAGAAACACAAAAATATCTGGCAGACTTTATACGATACGGCTTTTTTAGAAAATTTAAAGGCGACCAAAAAACATTTAGCAATGTTAGAATTATTTGCTCAACAAGCGTCAATCTTCAAAAAGAAGTACAAGAAGGAAAATTTGCAAAAGAACTGTTCAATGAGCTTAATAAAACATCAATTACAATGCCATCCTTAATGACTCTTTCTGAAGATGAACTGGATAACCTTACCACAGGATTTACAGAACAAGCAATTAAAGCAGATGAACTACAACATGTCCTTGAACTTACAGATGCTGAAAAGAAAAAAATTTCACGCTCAAGACCAACAAGTTTTCAAGAGCTTAAAGCAAAAATTCAGCAACTTCTTATCAAAAAATCAAAACAACATTCAATTTATGAAGAAGCACAATTTGATCCAGCCTATGATATATCCGACCCAGAGCTAGTTGAAGCAATTCGCCTGGGAAAACACTCTCTCAAAGATAAAAAAATTATGACAATGTTGTGGAATAAATTTAAAAATCAGAATAAAATAGCTAATATGTTAGGGGTTAACAGATCATCTGTTAACCGTAGATGCAAGGATTATAATTTATTATAGATTAACCCCGTTGTAACTATTTGTAGAAGCCTTTTTTAAAGTGAGGTACCGCATTTTAACCAGTGGGGCATTTTTCAAAAAAACATGATTTTTTGAATCGAGTAATAAAACATGGAATACCTATTTAGCATAGAATTTTGGACCACGAATATTAACAACATCATAGTACATCCCCAGTTTTTACTGATTGTTTTTTCTCTCGCATTTTTACTAAAAATTTTCATAATGTTTCGACTTATTCTACACAAACGCCATTCAAGCAGAACAGGTATACAGTTGACCTTGCTCCTACTTGCAATAGGAGGATCAACCATTTTAAATTCTGCATGGATAATGAAAATATTCTATCGTATTTTTCCTTACTCATTAGATCCACGATTTGTACGTTTTTGGATACGTATTACCTGGGCATTCAACACCCTCCATTATCATAGTTTAGCACTTTTTATTGAATCATTAGTTACCAAGAAAGATCTTATCAGAAACGTAAGACAAAAAATTTTAATGCCTATCAGCGGTGCTCTTTTTACCTTTTTCATTGTCCTTTCAGTCGTCGGCTTCCAACAACCGACCATCAGACCAATTATAGAACTTGTTATCTTAAAAATTATACCATATTACTTTTTAATTCCAATACTCCTTGTCAGCCTAATAATTACCGCAATGAAACTAAGATCAGAAAAAATACCCCGCTTGCTAAAAAAACAATTTAATATTTTCATAAAAATTCTGTTTATTCCTATTGTTACAACTGAACTTATACATTTTCAGCCTATCCGGCACTTATATTTGAGCAAGCGGTACACAATAACCTGTATATCAACACTCCTTCTTACTTATGTCCTTTACTATTTTATAAAAAAAATTATCGGGCTCCGCTTTTTAAACTTAAAAAGTCATGTACAATCATCAATAGGATTTTATTTTTCCAAAGACTTTAAAAATATATTAGAAAAATTTAGCAATATTACCAATACCAGAGAACTCATACATATAACGAAAAGCTTCTTTAAGGATGCTTTTTCAATCCCTATCCAAAAAACCCACCTATACATACGAAAGCACAACTACACATTACAAGATGAAAACAAAAGCCCCAGAACTCCTGATGAATCATCATTCGAAACATTCCTTAAATCTCAAAAAGAATTAGGAACATTTGAGAAGCTACTCAGCAAAGAAAAAATAGTAATAAATGATGAGTTAACCTTTAGCAATTTCTATGATGAAGATCCAACACAAACAAAAACAATTATATTCCTCAACCATTTAAATGCTGATATCTTTATACCTGTTTATGATAAACATGAGTTAATTGCATACATTATCATAGAACGGTATGCCAGAATTGGCCACGTCCCTAAAAATGAAGAATTTTATAGCAATTTAGAACGGGACCAAATGATTGTTTTTGCTAATTATCTCGGAAACACAATAAATCTCATAAAAAGCAGAAACCTTACTTCAATTATAAAAAATGAAAAAACATTAAAAGACAATCTTCACATAAAAGAAAACGAAAACATTTTGTACAAAGAAGCAATAAAAACGTTCATTAAACATAATAATGAAAAAGAAATTGGTATCGTATTTTATAAAAACCGACATTTTTCAATCTGCAACCAAATAGCTCAAACCCTCATATCTGTCAACTTAAATACCCATACCGGACACCCCACAACAAAAATAATTAAAAAGATAGCCAATCAAGTTCTTGAATATAAATCTCCTAAAACATGTTTTATCCAAAACGCGATGGGAGAAAAACTGGTTGTCTCCGGCATTCCAAATGCAGAAAATAACAATGTTATCATAACGGTACGACACCCAGAAATATCTGATGTTATAAAAAACAAGATATTTCTGCAAGACCCAACAACATGGGAATATATATTATTCCTTGAAAAAACAGAACAAGGAAAATTAATAAACCAGCTTATTCCTGGAGATGGAGAAACAATCATTAACTTTAAAGTTAACTTGCTAAAGGCTGCATTAAAAAATAATGCAATACTCCTTGATATACCAGAACCGGATATAATCCCTACCGCTGAGCTACTCCATCACATAAGCCTACGAGAAACATTACATATTATTGATTTGCAAAAACCGTCAAAAGATATCACACTGGCAATTAAATTGTTTGGTATTAACCCACTATTTGGAATCAATCAAAAGGATAAACCTTTATTTGAAAAATTAAGTGATACTGGTACCTTATTCATAAAAAACATCCATTTTGCAAGCAAAGACATTCAAAAATATATTGGAGAATACTTGCATTATGGATTTTACAAAACATTCAAAGGTGATAGAAAAAAATCCAGCAACCTTAGAATAATCCTTTCTACCAATCGCAACCTTAAAACTGACGTCCAAGACAATTCATTTTCTAAAACCTTATATGATGGCATAAAACATGCACTTATTAGCATGCCATCACTAGACTCATTACCTGCTGAAGAAATCAGCAATCTCATCATAGCATTTGCAAAACAAGCAATAAAAACCAATGAATTTCATAGATTATTAGAACTTACCGAATCAGAAAAAAGAAAATTACTTAATACCCCAGCTAAAAGCCTCAAAGAATTAAAAGCAAAGGTTAAAAATATTCTCATTAAAAAATCAAAAAAGCACTCCATCTATGAAGAAGCTCAATTTGACCCGGCCTATAATATTACTGATCCAGACCTGGTCGAAGCTGCACGCCTTGGCAAACATGCACTCAAAGATCCAAAAATTATGATTATGTTATGGAATAAGTTTAATAAAAATCAAAATAAAATTGCAAATCTCTTAGGAGTAAACCGATCATCGGTCAACAGAAGATGTAAAGATTACAATCTTGAAAAGTAACGGATAAAAAGATTTTGCAAACATTTTACATAATTTTCTTATATAGTTTTTTTTATCATGGTATAACATAAAGGAAAAAGTTTTTTAAAGGTAAGAAACAATAGTAGTTGAGGCTTATGGCATTTTTTGCTTATATAAACTATTTAACGGCACAAGCAGGATATATTATCGGAAGCGATATCTTTCTGTTGACCATTGTTACGCTCGCATTTTGTATAAAGCTTTATTTGCTGGCAATCATATTATCAAAAAAAACAAACAGCTATAAAACACAAATCTCATTACTTTTACTTGTTTCCCTTCTCATCAGCATCATGTTTGCCGATTCTTCTTGGATTTTCAAGATATCCCGAAGGCTTTTTTTCCCTTTTATACATGTAAAATATCTTATTTTTTGGGCACGAATAAATATTGGCATAGCTGTTATACAGTATCATTTATTGGCCTTATTTTTAGAATCACTTATCAACCAAGAAACGTTTTTTAATCTAAGACAAAAAATATTACTTCCTATTACGACTATTTTTACAAGCTATTTTTTTATCATGGCATTTGCCGCTTTTAACTACTATAACCGCACAGCCTTTGAATTCACCATTATTAAATCTGCGATTATCTATCAAATATATATCTTGTTATTATTGAGCGTCATCGTCACCCTCGTTAATTTAAAAAAAGTAAAAGTTCCACGCATTTTAAAAAAACAAATGATTGTATTTGTCTGGGCTCTTTTGATACCCACCTTAATTGCAGAGCTTATACATTTTATACCGTTTAATATCTTGCACAATATTCTAAACAATCAACATACCCTTATTAGCATATCAGCAATTCTAACAACTATTGCGCTTTTTTATTGCATCAGAAAGGTCATGGGTATGAAATTTCTCAACACATCCGACAGACAAACATCAGAAAATAGATTCAACTTCATAAAAGATTTTAAAAACATCCTTGAGCATTTTAGTCAAGTAACCTCCAAAAGAGAACTGGAACATATCACCCAAAACTTCTTTACCTCAGCATTTCATATTCCCAAACAAAAACTACATCTGACAATAAGGAAAATAGTAAGTAACCATCTAGATGAAAATTACAATCTCCTAGATCCAAATAGATCAATAGTTGAAACCTTTATCAATACCCACAAAAATGATCCTGGCTTAGCTGCCTGCTTTAAAAAATCAAAAATCCTGATCACCGACGATATAGAGTTCAGCAACTTTTATGAAAAAAATAAATATCACAAAAAAATAATTACGTTTTTGCATAATTTAAACGCAGGCATTTTTATACCTATCTATGAAAAAGACAGCCTTATCGCCTATATCACCATTGATAAATATGCCCGATTAAGCGGCACAACAAAAACATCAGAGTTTTATTCAAACGAAGAAAAAGATCAGATGATCGTCTTTACCAGCTATCTTGGAAATATAATTAAACTATTAAACACCAGAGACTTGAAAACAATTATAAAAGAAGAAAAAGAACTCAAAGAGGAACTATATAACAAACATCAAGAAATAAACCAATACAAAGAAAGCATACGATCATTTCTGAAAAATAATAAAGAAAAAAAAATTGGCATTATTTTCTATCGCAATAGGCAATTTGTAATTGGCAATCAAATTGCTAAAAAATTTATACCAATTAATATTAACACCCATGACGGACATCCAATAACAAAATCCTTAAAACAGATTGCTAACCAGGTCCTTAGATACAAAACCACACAAAGCTGCATTTTCAACTCAGGAAAGAATAAGCTTGTCATTTATGGCATTCCAAACATAGAAAAAAACGAAGTTATCATTGCAGTCCATTATCCAGAAATTTCTGATATTCTCAAACGCAACATTGACCACCTGCAAGATCCAACCAAATGGGACTATCTGTTGTACTTAGAAACAACAGAATCAGGAAAACTAATTAACTCTCTTATTCCTGGTGACGGAGAAACGTTATTAAACTTTAAGATTGATCTTTTAAAAACATCATTGAGCAAGAAAGCAATCCTATTGGATGTTCCAGAAAAAGACCTGATGCCAACAGTAGAAATTTTGCATCATATAAGTTTAAGAGAAAAGTTGTACGTCATTAATCTACAAAAACCAACAGCAAATTTTGATTTAGCAATCAAACTCTTTGGTATCAATCCTATCTTTGCAAAAGACGATCCAATTCATCCCATTTTAGAACAACTTAATCACTCTGGTACTCTCTTTATAAAAAATGTACACTTTATCAATCTTGAAACTCAACACCTTATCGCCAACTTTATCCGCTACGGAGTATACCGACAATTTAAAGGTGACAACACAACATCAAGCAACGTCCGTATTATATGCTCTAGCAATATCAACCTCAAATCCCTCGTCCAAGAAGGACTTTTTTCTAAAACACTTTTTAATGAACTGAACAAAACCACAATCTCAATGCCACCATTAACGTCTTTACCTGAACAAGAACTGTATAGCCTCACCACCGGCTTTACCGAACAAACAATTAAAACAAAAGAATTCAAACATATTTTTGAACTAACCGAAATGGAAAAAAGAAAAATATTTAACTCGCGACCTGCAAGCCTGCAGGAACTAAAAACACAAATCCAAAGACATTTAGAAAAAAAATCCAAAGAACACAACATGTATAAAGAAACAACATTTTACACCTCTCAAACACCTTGTGACCCTGAAATCATAGAAGCCGCCCGACTCGGGAAAAAGGCTCTGCGAGATCCAGATACTATGGCAATGCTCTGGAAGCGATTTAAAAATCAAAACAAAATAGCAATACTTTTAGGCGTTAATAGATCATCCGTAAATCGAAGATGTAAAGATTATCATTTGCAATAAAAGGAACTATCCATGACACTTAATGACTTTCAGAAAAAGAAAGAAGAATTTTTACTTTATTTATCTGTTGAAAAAAACTTATCAAACAACACACAACGTGCATACAATGCAGACCTGAAACAATTTGCCCTTTTTTGGGGCAGTCTACGCAAAAAAGATATAGAAAGTCTTACATTTAGGCAGATTGTTGAACGTTTTTTGGTCAGCCTATTTTATAAAAAAATAGATAAAAGCTCTATCGCACGTAAATTCTCCTGCTTCAAGTCTTTTGAACGCTATCTACGTACACAGGGAATAAATCTTGCACTCAAGTTAACCCGTCCCCGCCTGGATAAAAAACTTCCCGTATATCTGAGCGTCGATGAAATTTTCCACCTGCTTGATGGCGTTAAAAATGAAGAACTAACAACAAAGCGCCCGTATCGAGATAAAGCAATTTTTGAACTCATCTATGCCACGGGAGTACGATGCTCGGAATTGGTAAACATCCAGATACAAGATATTGATTTCACCAATAAAACCATCCGTATATTTGGTAAAGGAAGAAAAGAACGGATTGTACTATTCGGCCAAAAAGCAAAAGAACGAATTTTTAAATACTTGAAGCATGAACGACCAAGAGTTGTTGATCAACGGGACAAACTCTTTCTTAACTATAGAAATGAACCTCTTACCAGTAGATCTGTACAAAGAATATTTGAAATGTTTCGTAACTTCTTAAAAATTGACAAACCAATTACGCCCCACAAAATTCGTCATTCATTTGCTACACATATGCTCAATAAAGGGGTAGACTTACGAGTAATACAGGAGCTTCTTGGGCACAAAACATTAACCAGCACCGAGAAATATACCCACATATCATTAGAAAAACTTTCCAATATATGTAACAAGGCGCATCCTATAAAAAATATTGCTATCCATAATAAAGACAAGGACTCATGAGACCACACATAATACCTTTTTTTAAATTTAAGACACTTTTTTTGTCAATATTTTTTACGATACTCACCCTTTGTGCGCGCCTATTTTACTTACAGATTATCCTATCCAAGTCATTTTATACCAAGGGACAAAAAAATTTTTTGCGAACGGAAAAAATACCGCCAACACGGGGAAACATCTTGGATACTCACGGCAACCCAATAGCAACCAATCGCCCTATACACAATCTATACTGGCAAGGGACCGGAAAGCATTCCTTGCGTGAAAAGCAAAAAAATGTCCTCCAAACAATTGGTAAGATACTGGGCAACGATACTATCACTAAAGATGAAACAGTTATACAAAACATAAAATATGCTGAAAAATCCCACAAAAAAATATTAATCAAATCTGATATCACCTTTGACCAGCTCAGCAAAATAGAAGAACAATTTCCTCATAAAAAATCAATCTTAATTTCAACATCATTTAAACGATTTTATCCATATCAATCTTTTGCTAGTCATCTTTTGGGGTATTTGGGAAGAATAAACCTTGAGCCGGGGGGAAAAATGGGGCTCGAAAAAATATTTGAAGATACTCTCAAAGGCAAAAATGGTTCACTAATCAAAACCATAAACTCATTTGGCAAACAACTATCAGAAACAACCATTGAACAAGCATTTGCCGGAAGAAATATAAAAACCACACTCGATATCGATATGCAAAAAATATTAGAAGATATATTTCCAACCAATGAAACCGGCACGTGTATTCTAATGAACCCAAAAGATGGAGCCATCCTAGCCCTTGCCTCAAAGCCAAACTTCGACCCAAATATATTTTTAAGTCCTATCACCAAAAAAGATTGGAGCAATCTCCAAGAAAATCATCCTTTTTTAAACCGAGCACTCAACGCCTGCTACCCTCCCGGCTCTATATTTAAACTGGTTACCACCAGCGCCGCATTAGAAGCAGGAATTTTGGATAAGGATCAAACCTGGGAATGTAAGGGGTATGTTACATTCGTAGGAAGACGCTACCTCTGTCACAAACTTCAGGGACATGGCGCCTTAACGGCAAGTCAGGCGCTAGAACAATCATGTAATACCTTCTTTTATGACCTCGCTCAAAAAATAGATATTGACCTACTTGCCGATTATGCAAAACGATTTGGCCTCGGGGAAAAAACAAATATTATCTTGCCAGAAAAACGAGGAGTTGTCCCCTCTCGACAATGGAAACTGGACAACAGAGGGGAACGCTGGTTTAAGGGAGAAACCTTATCCGCATCCATTGGACAAAGCTTTTTAACCACTACACCGCTACAAATCGCACGTATGATCTCCAGCATCTTTACTGGCTACTTAGTAAATCCACGCATTCTCAAACAAGAACCCGTAATCACCCAACCTCTGGCAATAGAACCAAAAACCCTGGAATTCCTAAAACAATCCATGAAAAAAGTTGTTACCCAAGGAACCGGTAAAAATATCAGTAGAATTACCGACTGGGAAGAAATATACGCAAAAACCAGTACAGCTCAGACAAGTGCCCTACACAAACGACGCTTGGGCCATAAATATCGGGAACATCGATGGTTTGTACTCTATTTTAGATATAAAAACAACGAACCGCTGACCATGGTAACGCTCATAGAGCACTCTGAGTCGGCCAGATCGGCCAAAAATACCGCTAAACGATTCTTGATTTCCTACAAGCGTTTAATTGACAAAAAGAAAAGTTTGATGTATAATTAGTACTAAAATCAGCACAATATTTGTAAAAAATGGAAAAAATTAAAAAATCTTTAAATGGAGTACAATTATGATCAATCCAAATCAATGGTTAAAAAAAATTATATTCATAGCAACTATGGTCGTCACATGCATACCCGCACAGGTCTTTGCAATGGATTACTTATTAACAATGGGTAACAATAATCAAGAATGTTGTATATGTAACGAAGATACAAATACAACAGAAGAAACTATAACGCTTCAGTGCCAGCTTCACACCCTTCATACATATCATAAAAATTGTATAGATCAATGGATATACACACAGTTAATAACAAGCCAAACGCATCCAAATTGTCCTTTATGTCGTACACCTATAAATAAAAAATATTTAGAGAAATGTATTCAACAAACAATAATTAAAGAATTTTACTGCAAAAAAATAGAACTCATAAATGAAATAATACAATATGCTAAAGAAAATTCCCATCATCTGGCAATGCTAACCTTAGAAACAAAAACAAAAGATCTTGCTAAACAAATAAAACAAAAAATATTTAGCTGGAATAACCATCATATCGGCACCGACGATTTTAGTCATCGCGCAAATCCTACTTACTTTACAGATGATGAAATAAACAAAATAATACAAGATTTTATTAATATAGAGAACCTAAAGCAAAACCTTGAAGAAATACAACAAAACAAACTCGATGAAAATGAAAGAACTTCTTATATCTTTGAACAACTTGAAAAAAAAGAAGAAGACGATTCAACGTTGCAAAACCGTTTCAGTATAAAACTTTGGGGCGATAAAAAAATCAATCTATTGAAAACACTCGTCTGTTTTCAATAAACATTGAAGGCATCAGATGATAAACAAATGGGTTAAAAAAGCTCTCTTTATGATTCTAGCAATTACCGGTATATCGACAAAGCTATTTGCAAATGACAAAAACACCTGTATTTCATGCTTTCAACATATGGAAAAAGCAGAAAAACAATACCTACCCTGTGGGCACGATTTTCATAAAACATGTTTATCAGAAGCGTGGTTTCAAAACTATCAGCAATGTCCTATCTGCCGCCATAAGGTAACAGAACCTATTAACATAAAAGACACGATTCCTGGACTGCTCTATTTATATTTTGGGGAGAAAAAAGAAGCATTATTGCAAAAAACAAAAGAACTTGCAACGCAAAATATCTCTCTTGCAATATATGTTCTAGAAATAAAAACAAAAGAATTCATCAAAGAGATAAGACATGAAGTAGAATATTATCTGGAAACTGCGCATCTTTCTTATGAATCAAATAAAACCGAGCCCTTAATACAAAAATTTATTAAAAAATTATACAAACTCAGACTGATACTTGAAAAACAATTACATCACACAATACAAAAAGATGAAGACTATAAGTTTTCCTCTATTTGTGACAATCTCACAAGACAAGAATCCGACATGCCAAATGCTTTTACTATAAAGCTTTTAGATCAAAAAAACGTCAAAAGTTTGAAGTCGCTCTGCTGTTTGCTATGATAAACTCCGACCATTAATAATAACGGGTAATGAGGCATATCATGGTACATTTCAATACGTTGCTTAAAAAAAGCATAACAATGGCAATCATATCACTAGCAATTATATCATCATCCATTTTCAGCATGTATAATATTTGTCCCATATGTTGCGAACCGTTAAAAGAAAAAACATCCACGCTAGAATGCACACATAGGTATCATATGGCATGCATAATCAAATATATAATAGAACATGCAAAGCCAACCTGTCATTGTTGTCAAACATCGATAAAAAAATCCTCATTAAAGAAGTTTTTTAAGCAATACATAGATGAAACCTTTACTAAAAAAAAGACTGCTCTCTTGGAAGAAATAAAAGCTTCTATGTATACCAATATCTCACCCTTGCAAACAATAAAAAAATTAGAAATAAAAAAGCAAACGCTTATTACACACATAAAAAACAAACTAGCAACCGATGTACCAATACGAAAAGAAAAAAGAGAGACAATCATAAACGATGAAATAAATAATGCAATAAGTGACTTTATGGCAGACATAAAAAATCTAAAGGCTAGCCTTGAAACGATCGCAAAAGACGAAAGAGATAGGCTCTCTTATCTCTACAATGATTTTTTTAACAACGACGATGACATAGAAGATAATGAACTTTTAAAATCAACCTATTTTTTTATAAAGTTTAATGGTAATAAGAAAAAGATATCTTGCTTTACATCTTTATTTTGTTGAGAAGAGTGAAAAACAATTTTACTTTAACCAACCTCGAATTCTTTAATTTAAACATTCTTAGACCAAACTAACATTAAATAATTACCCCCTTATTTATAAAGCCTTATTGACAAAATCCTTCCGCGACTTATACTTAAAACGCTTAAACTAGGCATAAATGGAATAAAACATAGATAGTTAATACAACTCAACAACCTAACTGGAGAACACGAATAATGCAAACAGAAAAAACATATAAAAGACAAATACTTCTCTCAATAATTACAATTGTTTGTATGCCAAGCCTTTTTGGGATGGAGTATGAAGAAGACCTCAAAGGCTTTGGAATGGAACACCTAGGAGATCTCAAACAGTGCCGTATGCAAATGATACCCTTACCTCTTCATAGTTCATCTCAGCCAACTGATGTAAAACGTATAAGAAATATAAAAACAACCAACATTCTTAGAAAAAAAGAAGGCAAAAAAGCTCTTATAGCAAAACAAATAAAAGATACATCAACCAACATATCAGCTCATAAAATACAAACGATAGAGAAAGAAATTACAAATTTCAAACAAACGATAGAAAATGAAATAATAAAAGAAATATCAAACTTATATATAAACAATGCAGACAAAGAACAATACGCAATTGAAACTAAAGATAAAATCAAATATTTTTTACAAGACATACAAACAGCTTTCACATCATTACAGGAAAAACAAAAAGAGATGCAAAAAAACATTACCTATAGATGCCTCTTTTTGCATGATCAACTGCATAAAGATACTTTCTCCCATATACTTACCATAAAATTTTGCAATAAAACCCACGTTAAAATGCCTAAGCTTTTTAGTTGATGTAGCTCATTATGAGTAAATCCCGGGACATCTTTATTCTAATAGAATCTTTAGTGCGATCTGCACACCCTAAACACAGAATAAATTTCCAAATAGTACAAAAAGGACGCTGTTGACAATTAGATGAGCAAAGTTCATACTTAAACAAAGCTTTTTAATAGATAAATCTATCTGTTGTATGGACCACAAAAAAGCTGAAAAAATGGGATATTATAAAATGGACAGGTTATACAATAATGCTCATCATCCTTTTTTTGCAAAAATGATGCAAAAAAGCCAATATAATACCTATAAAAGCTTACAATGCATAAAAATTTTTATATAATAACAAAGCTATAAAACCGTTAAACTGAAAGGAACTATAATGATACAAAAAAAATCTTTCATGATGATAATGCTTATTGCATTATTTTCTATAACCATTATGCCAGGCAAAACATTTGCCATGGATCCAATACAAATCGAAAAAAAGAAGGAAGAAGTAGCAGACTGTATAATTTGTTCTGACCCCCTTGTTGATGATACCATCAGCTTACACTGCCACGCCGATCATAAATTTCACAAAAACTGTATAGCTGGCTGGGCAATAGAAAAAAGTTATAATGGATACCGCCAAAAGCACAGAGCTGCATGTCCTATATGTAAACAAAGATTAAATGGAAACGATAAAAGAGGTATCTCAGGTGCTATCAAGCAAGTTATAGAAGAAAACAAAAAAAAGGATGTCGTAGCACAAGGGGTTGATCGTATTTTTAGAAAACATAGACGAGCAAGAGAAAGACTAGGCGAAAACGTCAATAATCTTTTGCAAAGAAGTATAACTCCAGAAAAACTTCTTGAAATAGAAAAACAAAAAAAAGAGCTAAAGAAAAAATTAGAAAGAGAAATTTTGCCTAAATATTCTTCAGAAGAAGAAAAAGAAGCACAAAAATATCGAATCGAAGGATGGATCGGCCAAGGAAACAATCGCAATGGGAACAGAAATATAAATGAAAGAATTACACAAATTAAAGAAATATTACGAGAGCAACCAAAAGAGAAAAAGAAAAAGCAACCTGTTCCCGTTATTCCACAACCTCAAAGTCCAGAAGAACTACCGCTACTTAATCCAGAGCAACCACAACCTAACCAAGAAGAAATGCAAGCATGCCATAGATGTAACACAAATATCATGCCAGAACTTGGAGATAGAGTAGATTTTGACAATCATAGCTACCACGGTGAATGCCTAAGAGAATTGCTCCAAGAGTTAGAAGAACAAAGCTCAAACCCACAATCACTGCTACCTTCCCAGCCACAACATCTTAACTGTGGCGTCTGTAATAATGAAATACATAGAAACTTAAAAGAAACAGCTTGCAACCACCAGTTCCATACAAATTGCCTGAATAACCACATTAGGCAAACCTTCTTTAATAGTTGTCCAACATGTCGAGCAGAAGCACTAACTGAGAGAGAATATAATAAGCTTCTTGAAGATGCGATTACAAACAACCAAAAAATATTAGAAGAAGACCGACTTAAACAAGCTGCTAAAAGGCAAGAAGAGGAACGTTTTTTAAAAGAATACAATAAACGACACAATGAAAACAAAAGAAAAGAAGAAGCTACAAAGAAAAAACGTGAAGCAGAACAAAAAAGACTTGTAGGACAAAGAAAAAAAGTTCTGGAAGAAAAAGCAGAAGCACATCGTAAAAAGCTATTTCTTGAAAAAAAAGAGAAAGAAAGAAAAAAACGTGCATTACGAAACAGAAAATTTGAGGAGGATGAGGATGAAATTGAAATTATTGAAGAACCTCTAAGACGAGTCAACAACCCTCTAGAGCTAGATAACAACTCTCTCAATGATGATGGTGACAACGGTGGAAATGGCGGATGGTTCTGGCCAATGGCAAAAATTGGCCTTTATACATCATGCTTTATTGTCGCAATTATTATTGCCAACAAACTTTTAAGATCAGGTGATACCAGCCAATTAAACGATTTAGAAATTTAAAATAGATAGATAAGAGTCGAAGCTCTTTGATTTTTTCAGATCAAAGAGCTTCTTATCAGCCAAACCAAGAGGTTATAAAAAATGAAAATAATAAAAAATATTATATATTATATACTCATTTGCACAGTACTTGCACCTACCTTTAGCAATAATATACTTGCAATGAATCATCAAACAGCTACAAATGACCAATGCCCAATCTGTCTGGATCCCCTAACCAAAACCAATGAAAAAGGGGAAATGAAAATTCTTACATGCAAAGATGTAAACCATGGGTTTCATAGAGATTGTATAGGTGAATGGTATATTAAAGGCCAAAACAAAAATTGCCCTATATGTCGAGAAAAAATAAAAGATGAAGCATATTTTATTAATTTTGAAAATGAAAGAAAACGAGAACAACAAAAACAACGGCTTGAAAAGCTAAGAGAACAACTTAACGACGATCGAAACCTTGCCCAAAGAACGCAACAAGAATTATGGTCAGGGCGCAACACACAACCAAGAAATCCTCAACCACGCAACAATCAAGCACCACAAAATAATCAACAACCACAAAACCCAATTGTTCGCGGCTATCACCCACATGTAATAAATGACGATGGCACAAGAACAAGACTCACCATACCGGGAAGCTCCGCGGGAAGACCTCGCTCCTCAAGAAGGTCTCGGAGATCAAGGAGATCAAGGAGATCAACAAACCGAAATAATCAACAAAATAGAAATAGACAAAATCAAAACATACAATCTAATCTCAATATACAGCCTCGTCCCAATGTGCAACCTAGACCAACCAGAACAGGAACAATACAAAATATCCAAATGAATATGCAACAACAAGCAAGAAGGATACAACCAAGAGACATGCGGCCACAACCAACAAACAATTTTTCTAAAAATCAGAATAACGGCTTCCTTTCATATACCATATTGCCGACACAACAAAAAGAACCCGCTAACAATATCCCCGTAGATACTAAAACAAATAATAATCCAGAAATCGGCACAACCAATACAAATATTTCTTGGTTTGAATCGATACTTACCAGAGGATTTATATATTCACTCACAACCGTTATAATGATGTGTGTATTTAATAAAACATTACCATTTACTGTTCCTTCAAAAGTATCTGCCATTATGGCCGTACCATTTGCATGGAAGGCAAGCAACAATGGTATTTTACAAAGTGGAAGCAGATGCCTTTATAGGCTTGGAAGAAGTACATTAGCTAGCTAAAAAACATTAAAAATTAAGGATTAATCATGAAAAACCCTTTTAAACCGGCATTATTTATCATATCACTGTTTGCTATCCCTCTTTTTAACATACAACTAAACGGTATGGAGCATGTTCAAAAAAAAGAAGAAAAAAAAGAAGAAGAAGAAGAAGATAATTGCTCAATATGTTATGAAGCTTTAGGCAATAGAGAAGCTGGACTAAGAGAGAGGGTATTACAAAAATTAGAATGCCGCAACAATGCAAATCACTGGTTCCATACAGACTGTATAGGCCGCTGGATACAAGGAAAACACTACCCAAACTGCCCTCTTTGCAGAAGCAACCTTTCTCCAGAGATTCAAGACCGTGTATTGAGTGCTTTTAATGAAAGAGAAATGCGAAAGCAACAATCCGCAACTAATTATCCTAAATGTATACACTGCGAGCAAGACATAACACCAGAACAAGCATCAGAAAATGTATATACAGAACACCGTGATAATTTTTTTGATTTTCACCACACAGAATATCGAGGAAAAATACACACTGAATGCCAACAAGAATTAAATGAACAAGTACGTGAAGGTATAATAAATCTCCAAAGAAATAACCTTAAAAGAAAATTTGAAAACCTAAAACGCTTTGATGATCAAGATAATCAATTCCAAAATAATCTAAATCAATTTAATGATGAATTTTCTCAACAAAATATCCTAGCAAAACTAGCATACTATGCAATTGGAGATTCACAGGAAAAACAAATACACAAAAATCGTGAAGATCTATACAAAAATAGGGCACGCACAATAAGAAAATGTTGCCTTTGTAACGACCCTGCAACCATGATCGGTAATATAAGATGTGAGCACTGCAATCATACCTATCGATTTGGCGCACACCAGCATTGCATGAACAACATACTAGGTCAAGATCTCAAGTGCCCCGTTTGTGAACATGATAATGCAAATGGTGGTGACAATACACGTATTGAAGATAATAATAACAACGGATTCTTTTTTGGGATAAGAAATTTCTTTATCAGAAATACAAAAAATATAGTACAACGCGCAACGCCTCTGGTCTTTATTGCTGGACTCATTGGCCTTATTGTTATGCATAAAAACAATCCGACCACAGATGCACCACAAAATACCGATTAAATAAAATAATAGCCTCAACAAAAGCCTATGGTAATATATTTTGCCGTAGGCTTTTTCATGCATCATTTTTCTCTTATTCCACTCTTTTTTTACTACTTAAAAATTTTTAAACCTTATCCCTTGACTTTCATCAAGCGAAAATAGGATCTTTTTTATAGAAATAGTAATAAAAAATCAATAGGAATAAGGGCATATATGAAAAAAGAAGAGAGAAAAAAAAAAGCAATCAAAAAATCCCAGAAGAAAAAAAGCAATAGAGCATCAATGCTATTACAAGGAATCTTATTAGTCATCTTTTTCATCTTTTTCTTTTGGGTAACTTATAAACCAATTTCACATTATAATCCAAACGAATCATATAGACCTGTGGTTGCACTTACACCATCCAAAGTTATTGCTTTTGGAGGTCACCCCACGACAGTAAACGTCGGTTTATACATCCAGGGATTTCCAGAATTTGACATTACGCGAGACAAATTTGTTGCAGACTTAACTGTTTGGTTTCGATTTAATCCTCGGCAAATATCATTAAAAAGGATTAGTAAATTTTCCTTTGAAAAAGCAACCATTTTACAAAAAACCCAAACACATGCTCAAATAGAGGGAGACATTCTTTTTGTCCGCTACTTTATGAGAATTTCATTTAACACAAAACTAAACTTTCAAAGTTTTCCTTTAGATGACCACCGACTCAATATCTCATTGACCCACCAAGGCCTTTCACCTTCAGAAGCTATATTTAAAACATCTCGAACAAACCTCACTATTAATCCAGAGGTTAGAATCTCCGGATGGAAATTAGTTGATAAAACAGCCCGATCTGGTTATATAGAAGACAAGTTAGATCCATATGCAAAAGGAAGCAATGTCTATTATCCAATGGCAGTTTTCTCGCTTGATTTTGCTCGAACAGGTATACGACATATTATAACTATCATTATTCCATTAATTTTAATTTTCTTCATAGCCCTTTTAACATTTACATTTGACCCAACTCGAGGAGAAGTCATCGGTGTATCTGTTGGTTCGGTATCAGCAGTCATAGCACACCGTTTTGTTATTGAAAGATTATCTCCAGACCCTGGCTATCTTATGATATCCGATCAAGTATTTTTACTCGCTTTAGTCGGATGTAGTACCGTACTAATGGTAAACATACTCGGTAAAAAATTAACAGGTACACACAAAAATATTATAACATTCATAGCGCATCTTTTATTTATCGCAGTATTTCTCTACCTCTTTTTACCAATATCTTAAGTTACGTTAGGAGAAAAATGAAAATATCTAAACTTTTATTAATACTTTTATTATTTAAACCTATTTCTATCAATAGTTTTAACACTTTGACTGATTTACAAAAATATGCCGCCGGCTATCCTGATGCACCTAAAAGTGATAATGCCGACTGGATTGACCCACAATTTTTTAGCTTTTACAAAAAATATTTCACCCTTTCCTGGTTTGAAAGTTTTTTAATAAAATTAGGCCTAAAAAAGCACACCGGTTGGGACGATAAGGTTTTTAGTCAATTGATAGATACCTTAATCGCATATAGGAAAAACAATAAGTTTAAAAGTCCTTTTGATAAAGAAATTACACTCCCCCCTCAATCTCGTGTTATGATTTGGGGAGACCTTCATGGAGCGTTTCACTCACTGGTAAGAGACCTTACCTACCTAGAACAATCACATATCATCAACAAAAATTTAAAAATTCTTAGAAACAATGTCTATTTTGTCTTTAATGGTGATGTTGTTAGTAGATCCCCTTATTCTCTAGAAACGATGCAAATAATCGCTCTTCTTATGAAAAAAAACCTAGACAAAGTCTTCTACATCAAAGGAAACCATGAATCAAAAGGCTTTTGGGAAAACTTTAGCATGAGAAGAACATTATTATTTCGAGAAGGACAATTATCACTTGAAGCATATGAGCATCTTCCTTTAGGGAAAAAAATTAACGCTTTTTTTAATACTTTACCAGACTCCTTAATTATCAAAGATTTAAAAAACAAGAATAAAAAAATAATAATCGCATCTCATACCATTAAACCATCCTATATTAATAGTATCAACACGAAGCTTATATTACTTGGAGAACAAAGACTAGAAGTCCACAAGGCAAGTAAGGGGCTTGAATTTTTAGGGTATTTAGGGGGTGCGGCAAAATGGTCTATACTTTCATGCCCTATAGAAGCATATCAAACCTTTTTTAACTTTTTTTTCGATTCCTTTACTGAATTAACAATAGGCGAAACAATAGATGAAAGCGTCTTAACCTTATACAACAGACACATTAAGGGGAAAAAAGACTTCAACAGAAGCTACTACAACCCTATTTTTGGATACGAATTAGCAAGCAAACATTCACATATAAAGAAAAAAAAACTCATAAAAATAGGCTCATCCATGTCTTTAACAGGCATAACAGGCCCCTTAGGAACCGAGGTTAAAGCTGGCCTTCAAGCTGCTATATTAAATTACAATAAACCAACCAATACTTTTTTAATAAAACCAACTATATTAAATGATGGCTACATCCCACGAAGATCACTAAGAAACATGAAAAATTTAATCAACAATTTTGGTATAGACACATTCATAATACCAACGGGAACTCCAACAATCCTCATATACCTCAAAATGATAGAAAGTGGAGAAATAGCTGTTTTATTCCCTTACACCGGAACAGGCCTCATTAGAAAACCACATTTAAAAAACGTTATTAACTTTAGACCAAGCTATACAAAAGAAATTAGACAAAGTATACAATATCTTATAGAACATCATGGAGTCAAAAATTTCGCCTTTTTCTACCAAAATGATCCTTATGGTAAACCTATCGCAGACGCTGCTCACGCAGAGCTAAAAGAACATGGTATCACACAATGGTTAGACCTCCCTCACTTAGGAACACAAACAGATTACTCAAAACTTATTGACAAACTAAAAGCCTTCTCTCCTTCAGCAATTGGATGCTTCGCGTCCCACTTTCCGACACAAGAATTTGTTAATCAGCTTGAAACTGATTTTTTGGTAGGACGTACCCTTTTTGGAATATCCTTCTTATATAGTGAAACATTCCAACGATTCTTAGATCGAAAAGGGATACCTTTTGTTGTAAGTTCAGCGGTCCCAAATCCAAAAACAAGCAATTTAGAAATAGCAAAAAACTATTTAAAAACATGTAAGACACAAGGACTTGTCCCAAGCCTAAACTCATTTGAAGGCTATATAGCGGGAACCTTATTTGCACATGCAACCAAAAAGGTCAAACCACCTTTTACAAAAGAAAAAATATTACGCTTTTTTGAAGGACTCAATAACTATAAATTTCAAGGGCTCACCCTAACGTTTAACCCACAAACACGAGATCTTTCGCAACCTGTTTGGATTAGATCATTTGAAAACAAGTGGGTACCCATTGAAAGTGAAGATTATCAAGACGTCGATCAAAAAACAACAACAAAAAAGGAAAAAACAAAGATAATAAAGAATGTTCCAGGGAAAATAGCAATAAAAATTCGACCTAAAAAAGAAAAAATCTCACCCCCAGTTCCGACATTAGAAGGAATTATGCCCCCACGGCCAAAAGCTAGATCTAGACAGAGCATATAATACATATAAAAATTATATAACAAACAGAAACTTGACTTTTAATAGGCCAAAGTAGGATTCTTTTATAGAAGAAAATGATTATCGTTATAAAAGGATCTATATGAAAAAAGAAACCATGAAGGAAAAGAACTATGCCGCATCAGTTACTTTACAATTCGTCTTATTAACCCTATTTACTATTTTTTTATTTTGGATATTACATCGGCCAAGCATTATCTTTGAAGCAAAAGATAAAGAGCCACCACTCATACAAATCACCCCACAAAAAATTATGCAATTGGGAGTCGATCCAGGCATTATACAAGTTGGCTTATACATCCGTGATTTTCCAGAATTTAATATAGCTGAAGACACATTTACCGCAGATATAACCGTCTGGTTTAGGTTTAACCCTATTATAACACCATTGAAAAAAGTAGAAAAATTCAAATTTGACAAAGCAAACATTATTGAAAAATCTGCACCATACATACAAAAAGAAAAAGATCAGATGATTTTTGTACGCTACAATATGAAAATTACATTCTCTGCAAATTTGAATTATATCTATTTCCCTCTTGATGACCACAGAATCGCCTTTTCTTTAACAAATTATTTACTTTCACCAAAAGATACGATTTTCAAATCCTATAAGTCTGATATTTTCATGAACCCCGACGTAGAAGTTCCTGAATGGAAACTCATCGGCAAAGCGGTTAAAACCGGCTACATAGAAGACAAATTAGATCCTCAATATAAGGAAAAATATTTATATCATCCACGAGTCATATTCTATTTAGACTTTATGAGATCAGGCATTCGCCACCTCATTTCTATCTTCATCCCACTCGTGCTGATTTTTCTTATTGCCCTCTTTACTTTTACCTTTAATCCATATACAGACCTATCAAACATTATCGGTATATCTGTTGCATCTATTTCAGCTATTATCGCACAACGATTTGTTATAGAGGGAATGTCACCTTCAACCGGCGGTTTAATGTTATCTGACAAATTATTTATATTATTCCTTGTAGGATGTTGTATTATTTTCACCGTCAATATTCTCGGAAAAAAAATTACCTCACCGTATAAAAACCTCATAACCATCCTTTTACACCTGTATATAATAGCAGGTTTTTTATATTTCTTATTACCCATAATTAAATAACAGGAAAAACTATGAAAATAATAAAAGTACTATTATTTATATGTTTATTTTGTATAATAAGCTTAACGAGCCTCTTCCTATTATTACCAACAAAATATATTACATTATCAACAATCAGCAACATTTCCACCTATGCCAAACACTACCCCGAATCGCCAAAAAGCGACAAAGGTTATTGGGAAAATCCAACATTTACAACTTTTTATAATACATACTTTTATACCCCATGGTATCAAAACATGCTCATCAAATTGGGCTTTAGGGAACCTCAGCAATTAGATTTAAAAAAAATAAAACTATTATTGCATACCCTAACTACAAAAAGAAAAAAAGATCATATTAAAAATAAAACATTTATCGCTACCCCAGGCGATCAATACATTTTATGGGGAGACCTCCATGGAGCATTCCATTCTATGGTAAGAACATTACAGGAATTAAAGAAAAGAAAAATCATAAACAATAATCTAGAAATTATTAAAAAAAACACCACCTTTATATTTCTGGGCGATGCAATTAGCCGATCACCCTATTCCCTTGAACTTCTCAATATTATTTTGCTTTTATTAGAAAAAAATCCTCAAAAGGTCTTTTACTTAAGAGGAAACCATGAACACGAAGGCCATTGGGAAGATTTTAGCATGGCTGAAACAGTTGTATTTAAAACTGGCCTGAGACCACTAAACATAGATATCCCTCCCTTTTTAAGTAAACCTTTTAATGAATTCTTTAAAACCTTACCCAGCTCTCTCATCATAAAACAAAAAGATGGAAAAGAAAAAATCGTCTGTGCTCATTCCAAAATAGAAAAAAAATTGACATCAGACATCACCGTAAAAGCTATTTTATCTGGAGAAAAAAGATTAAAACAGATAAAAGACACACCCGGGCTAGCCTACCTAGGCTTTAAACGAGGTATAGCGCAATGGTCAATTCTTTCATGCCCCATACACATATACCAAACATTTTTCAATTTTTATTATGATGCCTTTGTAGAATTAACTATAGGAACTTCAATCTCTGAAAGTGTTTTAACCCTATATAATAATGATATAAGAACAGCTCCTCAATTTAACGTATCATATTATCAACCAATATTTGGATATCCCCTTCCAAACAAAAAATCTGATTTAGCAGGAAAAAACATCATCAATGTTGGATCCACCATGTCATTATTTGGAGCAGGAAAAGACAAAATAATGGAAATGGGATTTAGCTTAGCACTATTAAAATTTAATGTCGCCAAAAATCAAAATTTAATCAGACCAGTATTTCTCAGTGATGAATACAAACCAAATAGAGCATTAAGAAATGTAAAAAAATTATATAATACATACAAAATAGATACCTTAATACTTCCATCTGGCACACCTACCTTAGAAACATATCTGTATATGGTAAAATCAGGAAAGATTACAGTCTTATTCCCTAATACCGGAGCCGCACAATTTAGAAAGCCAGAATTAAAACAGATACTTCACTTTAGAGCATCTTATAAACAAGAAGCAAAAGCTCTACTAGATCATTTTATAAAAAAACATAATATAAATAATTTTGCATTCTTTTATCAAAATGACTCGTTTGGAAAACCTATCGATCAAATGGCACACAAAACACTACAACACTATGGTATTACAAAATGGATTGATTTACCTTATGCTCGTACCCAAGTAAACTTCAAACCGATTGTTAAAAAGTTAAAACAATACGCACCTGATGCAATTGGATGCTTTTCTGGATTCTATCCAACTATAAATTTAATCAGTAATTTTGGAGCAAAGTTTCTCTTTGATAGAACCATTTTTGGCCTTTCTGATTTAGCAATAACACCATTTAAACTATTTCTGAAAGAAGCTGGCATCAATATGATTGTTTCACACATTGTTCCAAGTCCAAACACAAGCACCCTTGAAATAGCAAAAGAATTTAGAAACATCATAAAAAAACGCAAAATCCTTGCCAGTGATGACCTATTTGAAGGATACACAAGCGGATCTCTTTTGATAGACGCAATCAACCATTTAAAGCCACCGTTTACGGCTGCAAAGATCCTCGGTTACTTTGAAAACCTCAAAAATTATAACTTTAAAGGTCTCACCCTCACATTCAATCCTGAGAAACGAGACCTTTCTCAACCGGTTTGGATAAAGAATAAACCGTATAAATCAACGACAAATCAAAAATAACAAAACAAAGGACTATGTATGAAAAAAGAAGAAATAAAAAAAAATCATTCTGCATCGATTGGGTTACAATTAACTTTATTAGGTATATTCACTATTTTGTTATTTGGAATATTATACAAAATAAATACAACATTTATAACGAAAGATACTATCCCTCCTCTGACTCAAATCACACCACAACAAATTATACAATTTGGAGCCGAGCCAAGCACAGTACACGTTGGCATATATATTTACAATTTTCCCAAATTTGATATGGCAGAAAATATTTTTACTGCAGACCTCACCGTTTGGTTTAAATTTAACCCTCGAATAATACCCGTTGAAAAACTTGGAAAATTTACCTTTGATCGGTCAACGATTCTCTATAAATCCCAACCTCAACTCAAAAAAGAAAAAGACAATCTCCTATTTGCACGCTATACAGTACGAGTAAGATTTTCCACAAACTTAAATTATGACAACTTCCCCTTAGATGACCACAACGTAATTTTAACCTTAAATCATTACTTCCTTTCTCCAAAAGATACAATTTTTAAATCATATAAATCAGATATTAATATAAACCCCAAGATTCGCATTCCTGGCTGGAAATTAGTAGGAAAATCCGTACGAACAGGGTTCATTGAAGACAAACTAGACCCCAACTACAAAGAAAGATATACCTATCATCCTCGCGCAATCTTTTCATTAGAATTCAGCCGATCAGGAGTAAGACATCTTATTTCTATTCTTATTCCTCTTTTATTAGTTTTTTTTATTGCTTTGTTTACCCTTACTTTTGACCCATATACAGAAGCAAGCAGCATCATTGGAATATCGGTTGCCTCTATATCTGCACTTATCGCTCAACGCTTTGTTATAGAAAGAATGTCTCCCTCATCAGGTCATTTAATGTTATCAGATAAACTATTCATATTATTACTTATAGGGTGTTGCATCATTTTTACTATAAACATTATAGGGAAAAAATTTACCTCACCATACAAAAATCTTCTCACTATACTATTACACTTATACGTAATAATAGGATTTTTATTTTTATTTTCATCCCTAATTAATCTTTAAATACAGGAAAAAATATGAAATCAACAAAAATTATATTTTTTATAGCAGTTCCTATTTTAGCGATTACTATCACCATATATATGTTACTACCAATAAAACATTTTACCTTCAACTCCCTCACAAGCCTACAAAAATACGCAGCTCATTTTCCAGAGTCACCCAAAAGCGATAATAAATACTGGAAAAACCCTCGCTATGGAAGTTTTTACAAAAAATATTATTCCAAATCGTTTGTTGAAAAAATGATGATTAAGATGGGTCTTCAAACACACTATGAACTAGACCTCACAGCCCTTACACAATTACTCAAAAAAGTCACAACCTGCCGTATAAAAAATAAATTGAAAAGCCCCTTTGACAAAATGCTTACACGCATCCCTGGAGATCGCTGCTTTATTTGGGGAGATCTGCATGGAGCATTCCATTCGATGGTAAAAAATTTATCCCAACTAAAAAAAATGAAAATCATAGATGAGAATCTAAAAATTATTAAAAAAAATGTAACCTTTATATTCTTAGGTGACGCGATTAGTCGATCGCCCTACTGTCTTGAACTGCTCAATACCATCTTACTTCTATTAGACAACAATCCCCAAAAAGTATTTTACCTAAGAGGAAATCAGGAAAAAAATAAACATTGGGAAGATTTCAGTATGGCCGAAGCCCTTTTGTTTAAAAATGGCTTTAAGAAAATAAATATTGACATCCCCAATAAAATTTCAAAAGATTTTAATCAATTTTTTAAAACATTACCAGATTATTTAGAAATACAAGAAAACAAAGGAAATGAAAAAATAATATGTACACACTCGAACCTAAAAGAATCATTTTTGTCAAATCATGACATAAAAATTATATTATCAGGTGAACAAAGATTCAGTACTATAAGAGATACCCCAGGCCTCTTTTTCTTAGGGTTCAATCGAGGAATATCTCAATGGTCAATTCTTTCATGTCCTGTACAAATATATCAACAATTTTTCAATTTCCACTATGATGCATTTGTAGAACTGACCATAGGGCCTACGATTTCCCAAAGTGTCTTAACATTATTTAATAATGACATACGAAACCCAACCAAATTTAATAAAACATACTACGAAGCTATATTTGGATACCCATTAAAAAATAAAAAATCAGACATCCAAGAAAAAAACATTATACGTATTGGCTCCACTCTAGCATTAGAAGGTGCCGGAAAAGTCTTTAATAAAGAGTTAAAAGCCGGTTTTGACCTGGCCGTCTCAACATTCAACAAAGCTACAAGCAAAAACCTAATTAAACCAGTATTTCTCGATGATGCCTATAAACCAAACAAAGCGCTTCAAAATGTTCTCACCTTATACAACAAATATAAAATAAACACATTAATTATGCCAACCGGAACACCAACCCTTGAAAAATATTTGCATATGGCAACATCCGGAAAAATTGCAATTCTATTCCCAATAACTGGTGCTATGCAATTTAGAAAACCAAGCGTAAAAAACCTTATTAATTTTCGCGCATCCTACAAAGAAGAAGTAAAAAGCTTAATGAATTATTTCATCAAAAAACAAAACATCAGCCATTTTGCCTTCTTCTATCCAGAAGACTCTTTTGGTAAGCCTATTGCCAATGCCGCGCATCAAATATTACAAAAAAATGGCATCACAAAATGGCTTGATTTACCGTATACAAAAACTCAAGTGAATTTTGACCCAATCGTAGAAAAATTAAAAGCAAATGCACCAGATACTATTGGATTTTTTGCTAACTTTTATCAAACTATACGGGTCATAAATAAATTTGGATCAGAATTTTTATTCGATCGAACCATCTTTGGATTATCAGATCTCAATATCACGCCATTTAAAATATTTATTAAGGATATAGGCACCAAAATGCTAAATACTCATGTAGTTCCAAATCCCAAAACAAGCAACATATTGATAGCCAAAGAATTTAGATCTTTGGTAAAAAAACGAAAAATAATTATAAGCGACGATTTGTTTGAAGGATACATATCAGGATCTCTCTTAATAGATGCAATCAATCATCTAAAACCGCCTTTTACCAATGAAAAATTTATAAAATACTTTGAAAAACTTAAAAACTATAACTTCAAAGGCTTAAGATTAACATTTAATCCTGAAAAACGTGATCTATCTCAAAAAGTACATCTCCGATGGTTTGAATAACAAAGTTAAAAATTACTTTTATTATCATCTATTGACTCCTGCATCATACAAATATAATACTTTTACCAGAAATAAAAAGCCTCCACAGCAAGCCATTGAAAGCAACATATCGTTTTTGTGCAAAATCTCTTCATCTGAAGATTAAAATTTTGGCAAACAAACACCGAATTCAAAACTTGCTCAAGGAGATTTCGCTACACCTTCCACTATCTTATACATAGTTAGGTAAAGCGAAATAAAATAATTTTAATATGAGGAAAACTATGAAAGAAATAAAAAATAAACCGGAAAGAGCAACAGCATCCGTCCTTTTGCAGGCGGGATTGCTTGCCATCTTTACTTTTTTCTTTGTGTGGGTTATTTACAAACCAGTAACAACCTATAGACCTAATGAAAGCTATAAACCCGTTCTCACCGTCACTCCAAAAAAAGCCCTTGAATTTGGAGGAAAACCAACACCAATAATCGTTGGGCTTTATATCCACGGATTTCCTGATTTTGAAATGGTAAAAGATCATTTTGTTATAGATTTAACCGTTTGGTTTAAATTTGATCCGACCCTTATCACATTAAAAAGAATCAGCAACTTCACCTTTGAAAAAACAACAATTCTTAAAAAAATTCAAACAAATACAAAAATAGAAGGAAATCTCTTTTTTGTACAATACTTTATGCGTATTTCCCTAAAAACTAGACTAGAATTCGAAAATTTCCCAATAGATGACCATAGAGTAAAAATGGCACTGATTAATAAAGGTCTCACACCATCGGAAGCATATTTTAAATCATCCAAAAAGAATATTCAACTAAATACGGGTATACATGTACCTGGCTGGAACATTATCGATGCATTTGTTGAAACAGGATATATAAAAAATAAATTAGACCCCTCAAACATCAAATATTATCCTTCAACAGAGTTCTTTATTGATTTTGCAAGAACGGGAATAAAACATATTTTATCAATTCTTCTTCCACTTCTTGTCGTATTTTTTGTCTCTCTTTTAACATTTACGTTTGAATCTGAGACTGGTATATTAGGAACCTCTGTAGGATCTATATCAGCCATATTAGCCCACTATTTTGTCATTGATAGAATATCTCCCCCTTCAAACTACATAATGATATCAGATTATTTATTCTTAGTAGCCTTAATGGGATGCTCTGTTGTCCTTGCAATAAACATTGTTGGAAAAAAATTAACGGCAACACATAAAAATATCATCTCCGTAATTCTGTATATAACACTTATCCTTTTTATTTTATATCTTTTTTTACGAGGTTAATAAATAATAACAATAAGGAATTATATTATGAAAAATAAAAAGAAAATAATAATAGTCATACTTAGTTTATGTCTTCTTGCTATCGTCGCAATTCTGTCTTTAGAATATTTTATACCAAAAACAAAAATCGAAACACTCTCAAAACTAAAACAATTTTCAGCATTTTACCCTGAGTTTCCAAAAAGTAATGCTAAGCGTTGGCGAAATCCTAAATATATGAACTTCTATCAACAAGCGTTTCATCTTTCAAAATTTCAAAAACTTCTTATAACCATAGGCTTAAAAACATATATTCAATGGGATATTCCTGCCTTTTCAACCTTACTTGATAAAGTAATAAAAGATCTCAAAAAAACAAACCATATCCCCGATGAGGGGATACAATTTCCTAAAGGTGCCAAACTTGTCATCTGGGGAACATTACATGGTGCATTTCACTCTCTTGCAAGAACTTTACTACACTTGAAAAAATTACAAATTATTAATGACAAACTAAAAATTATAAAAGATGAAACCTATTTTGTCTTTTTAGGGGATACCATTAGCAAGTCTCCTTATTCTTTAGAAACACTCAATGTCATTCTTCTCCTAATGCACAAAAACAAAAACAAAGTCTTTTTTATACAAGGAGAACATGAAATGGGTGGTTATTGGGAAAACTTTAACATGAGAGAAACACTACTATTTCGAGAAGGAGGATCTCGCATACAAGCCTATAAAGAATCTAAACTATCTAATAAAATAAATAAGCTATTTGCTTCTCTCCCAAAGTTTTTAAAATTAAAAACACCAGATGGAAATAACATTATATGCACCCATACCCAAACTAAAGCAAAAAATCCTGAAAAAAACACAAAACTTTTATTTGCAGGAGGAGAAAAAAAATTAGAAGTCCTCATTGGAAAAAGAAAGGGACTTGAATTCTTAGGGTATACAGGCCCTGCAGCAAAATGGTCTATGCTTTCTTGTCCGACGCGTATATATCAAAAATTTCTTACATTTTATTATGATACTTTTGCCATTCTTACAACCGGCCCAACATTAAAACAAAGCATATTAACATTATATGATCAAGATTCCCGAAAAAAAGCAGGATTTAAGGAAACATATTTCAATCCAATCTTTGGTTATACGCTTCCTAATAAAAAAAGAGAGAACTTCAAAAAAAAATCTATTGTAAACATAGGTTCAACCATGGCTCTAACAGGAGCATCC
>Ga0180433_10002054_pt1 | contig 32241 bp, 32 predicted proteins | sample SS_ome_8_FD_132980 | JGI IMG/M metagenome (GOLD analysis project Ga0180433, IMG submission 132980) | Hypersaline lake sediment archaeal communities from the Salton Sea, California, USA - SS_1_D_1 metaG | ecosystem: Environmental > Aquatic > Non-marine Saline and Alkaline > Hypersaline >...
GTAGGTTTTCATGAGTTTTCAAATCGTCTAAGAATACATGGAACAATCGAAGAAGGACCTCAAGATCTTGGGTCTTATCATACATTTAACATTGATTCGGAAAAAATGGATAAATTATCAATTAGAAATACTTCCGACTGATTCTCTTCATGGTCAATATAAAACCACCAGAATTTATATTCGCCATCATCCTGTATATAGAAGGGTTCAAAGTTATATTCAATCCAATCAAAGTTATTTATTTTGTAAAAAACTTGGTGACAATTACCTGTGAAATCAATAAAAATATTACTAACAAACCAATCATTATCTCCCAATGTTCCGTTAATACCAGGGTTACAGGAAATATCATCAACAGGTGTTAAAACAAAATCATAATTTGTGGTTTCATTAATACTTAACATTACCCATTCTGAAGTGTATCCTGGTTTTGAAGCAGTGCAATTTTTGGTACAATTACAGATGGGTATATCAGTAACTTCATAATAACCTGAGGTATCAGTATAATTTTCCCTAAATGTACCATGAAAATATACACGAACTCTTGCTCCGAGGATAGGTCTCATAGAAATATTATAAACATAACCCGATAAACTACCATCGTTTGAAGTTGAAATTAGAAATTCTTTTAATTCAGTACTGGCTGGAATTTGATTGTTAATTACAATGAAGAAAACAATAACAGCAACTAACAATCCTTTCCTAATTGGGTTCATAATATTCCTCCCTACTTATTCTAATGATGGTGGTGTATTTAAATGTTGGTTACTCTAAATATCATAAGGTTCTTTTGCAGGATGGAAATCAAAATCCAAAATTATTCTGCTAGTACCAAATACTACAATAACAATACGGAAAATGGGTTTCGGGAAAATCCTTGGCCAGTTCCAATAATTACGGTCCCATTCATTTTTGGCATTTGTTATAATAATAGACCTAAAGCGACATTGTATGAAATTGTTTTCAAGAAAGGAATTATTGTTACCTCCAATGTAAATTGCTTCACCATTCCGGATAAAGCTGTTATGAATAACCCTGCAATTTTTGGTTCCAAGGAAATGTAAGCCCCACGAGGTTCTCTTGAATGTGTTGCCCATGATTATCATGTTCTCGCAATCGTTGGAGTATATACCATCCACATGCCATTCTGAAAAAATGTTGTCAGAGATGTTGAAAAAACTGCAATCGTCCATAAAGACGCCCCAACTAAAATCGGTTAATATGTTTCCTATAATATTGACGTGTTTGGATGTATAAAAATACATACCATATCTTCTAACTGAGAAGGTGTTGTACATGATGTCAATATAGTTTGCCCCATAATGTGCACTTATACCAGTCGAACCATTCTTACAAGAGCTGATTATGTTATGATAGAATTTATTATGATTATTTTTCTGAAAGAATTTTATAATTATAAACATATATTCCATAAGAGTTGTTTTCTATAATATTGTTGGAGATGTTGTTGTAACTGGAATCAATACCTATTCCTCGCCAACCATAGAAACAGTTTATTATTTTGAAATCATTAACTACAACCCCATCTGAAGTAATAAATAAACCATCGCTGATTTGATTACCATCAATAATAGTTGTATTTTTATCCTCGCCGATTAGATTGATTGATTTATTGACAATCAAGTTTTCTTTATAAGTCCCATGATATACATAAACAGTGTCCCCATCAGATGCATCATCTATTGCATCCTGTATCTTGGTATAGTTCCAAGGACCACTTCCACCAACATACAAGGTGTTACCATTGAATGATGCAGTAAACTTCTCAATATTGATTCCAGTTGAGGGAAAGCATGTCTCAACCAATAGAATGATTATTACAGTAACCAAAATCTTTTTCAACAAATTAATCCCCATAAAAGTCTATCCAGTTTAATAAAAGGATGTAAATTCCCTTTAAAAAAATGGATAAAATTGTAATCTAATATTCTAATCAGTGGTACTTGTATAGATAATTCATCCCCTTCGCCATTTGAATATGGATCTTTAATTTCAGCAGTTATTATGTAACAACCACGTTTAGACCATGAATGATTCAAAATAATCTCATTTGGAGTTGGATATGGCCCTATCCATCCCGTATTGGTACCATCTCCCCAATCGACATAAAACCATACGTTATTTTCATATACATTTGTTAAAGTAAATATATATTCAGTAATTTCATTTTTAATAACCTTAGGTGGGCCAGTTATTGAGACTATAGGCCCACAAGGTGGTGTAGTCTCGAAACTCCAAACCGGGCTTTCTGTTTTTAAGTCTTGACTATCCCTTGCAACTATTTTCCAATAGTAGTTTACAAATAATTCTAAATCTTCCTCCAGGTTATAAGTTATATTAGTTTTTGATGCCGAAAAAGGACCTATAGTATCAATGAAATTTAGATCCACAGGATTATCTCTTCCAAGATATATATCATAATAAACAGTGTCACATTCATTTGGATCTCCACCTGTCCACCTAAAAGTAACATTTACAGGTACGTATTTAGCACCATTTATGGGATGAGAATTATTTGGTATATATGGTGGAATATTTTCTTCGGTTGTAAAAGTCCAATTTGGCCCATGTGTTGTCAAACCATGTTCATCTTCAGCAACGATTGTCCAATAATACATTGTGCTGAATTCAAGCAAAAATAAGGTTTGGTACCAAGAGGTATCAATATCTTCAGCAGTTAATTCAGGAGGAAAATCTTTTCCAAAATATACATCATAGGTAACATTGTCTCCATCAGGGTCTCCTCCGGTCCAACTTAGATTTGGAGGACAAACGGAAATATTAGGACCAGATGGTTTAGGATTACTTGGAACATACGGTGGATTATTTGATAAAAAACAATTTGATAGTGTCCAATTATTATTTCCAGTTGATGGAACACTCATTCCAATAAACAGTATAATAACAGCAACTGCAAATCCTTTCCTAATTGGATTCATAATATTCCTCCCTACATATTCTAATGATGGCGGCATATTTAAATGTTGGTTTCTCTAAATATCATATGGTTTTTTTGCAGGATGCCAGTCAAAATTTAATAAAGGGATAAACAAGCCTAATTTTCCAAAGATCGGATAGGGCAAGATCCTTGATTTATCCCAATAGTTGCCTTCCCATTTATTATTTAATGAAAAACAAATGAAATCAGCATTTTTCGTATTGTTCTGGAAATTGTTCTGATAAATCATATTTGAACTGGAAAAATCAAGTAAAATCCCTCTTTTACTATCTAATATAGAATTCCGGGATATAGTGAAATTATTACACCAATCCAGATGCATACAATTTTCTTCACAATATCTAAAAGTATTTCCAGAAATAATGCTGTCTTCTCCTGTAACTACAACATAAATACCATCTTCGCTATTATAGAAAATATTATCCAGAATTTTGCTTTCCCCTAAACCCCTTGTCCAAATTGCACAATTACTGATATTACGGAATACATTATCCTTAATTTTACTGTTATAAATCCCGCCATCAGCATGTATACCTAAGGAACAATTAAAAAACTTATTACCTGTAATAGTAGCATTGTAGATATCTGTGTAAATGCAGGTATCATCAGTTATAACGATGTTATTTGAGAAAATGGAATTGGCTGACCAAAATTGTACTAAACAATAAAAGGTATTTCCATATAAAATGTTAAATTCATCATAAGAACCGACATTTACAATTCCTGCTGTAGATTCAACTATACAATTAGAAATATTATTATAACTCGAATGAACCTCAAGACCTCGCCATTTTCCACTGTTTCTGATGGTAAATCCACTAAAATTAATTCTATCAATATCACAGATACTAACCACATCATTTGGATGATAAGTCCCATCAATTATTGTTTTTGTCTTATTCTCACCAATCAAATTAATAGATTTATTTATCTTTACTTGTGGCTCATCATAGGGCGGTGATTTTTTCCCATAGTAATTTCCATTAAAAACATACACAGTCCCCTTTTCTTCAACTGAATCTATTCCATCTTGAATACTATCAAAATGGTCATAACCCCATCCAAAAATAGTTGAATTGAAATCATCATCAACATAAACAATTTTTGGATCAGGTAATTCAAAATTAAAAGGTTGCATCAATGGATAATTATCTTTGTTATCATTGTCAGGAATAATATATGGACTATCACCTATACCATCTCCATCATTATCTGTTCCGTTGTAGTCATCCCAATAATTACCTCCAGATGGGTGACCGTTGTCCCAAAAATTAGTGAATTCATCATAAGCATTCTGAGTGTTGTTAATGAAATTATTATGATATATTGTGTTATTGCCATTGTTATATTGAGAATTTTCCTCATTAAATTTGAAAAAAATGGCATTGAAATAAAAAGGATGTTTTTCATTGTTTCTGCAGTATTTATAGTCATATGAGCCTATCCATATACCAAACTCTCTATTCTGTAAAATATCATTGGAAATTATTCTATTCTCAGATGCATTCCAGAGACTAATACCCTCCCCACACCTTGACAAAGAATTAAATTTAATCGAATTATTCATTGACTCTCGAATTAAAATACCCCATCCAGCAACATAATCAATTATATTGTATGATATATTATTGTAATTAGAATTTTCTTTAATACCTATACAGGTACAACAATGAATATAATAAATGTAATTATAAGTAATAGAATTGTAAGAAGAATTCGATAGTATTATCCCATGTACATTATCAATTAGATTATTATTGGAAATTGTATTGTTATTAGAACTGTATGGGGTAATGCAAACCGAGTGATGGGAAAAATTGTTCCCAACGATAACATTATCATTTGATTGTATTAGATAAATGGCTATTCTATTATATGAAATATTATTTCTTATGAGAGTGTTGTTATTACTTAATGATGACAAAGTAATACCATCTCTTTCCCACCAATCATCGATGTAACCTCCAATTTTGTTATCAGAGATATTATTATTAGATGAATGAATAATTACCAGGGTTACATATGCAAATGAATTGTATCCAGAAGTTAAAATTGTAAATCCACTAAGCTTTACTTTATCAGCAGTTATGTTAACAATATAATTTTCTTCCCACCAAAAATTCACAATAATTGTTGATTCTTTATCTTCCCCAATAAGATTTATGGATTTATTGATAATTATACTTTCATAATACGTTCCATTGTATACAAAAACAAAATCACCGTTACTTGAGTTATCAATGGCATCCTGTATCTTTGTATAATTTCCTGGTCCACTACCACCAACATATAGAGTATTGCCGTCATGCGAAGTATTATACACTTTCTCAACATTTACACCAGTTGATGGAATACTCACTCCAACCAATAGAATAATAATCCCAACAACTATTAGTTTCTTCATTTCACACTCCTATGTCATATGGTTCTTTTTCAGGATTCTGATTTATTACATTCTCATCCAAAACAGTTAAAGCAAAAAATAATTTATTTTGTTCAGAAATTAAATCAAATGTTTGGTTTTTAGGCATCGAGATTTTAAATTCACTCCAGTTACTTTTGACGCCAAATATATCTTTTGTCTGTGCCCTAATAATGAATTTTCCTTTTTGATTCCAAGTATGATTAAGACTAACTAATGTTTTAGAGTCAAATGGTCCCTGCCAGGATCCAGACGTTCCATTTCCCCAGTCAATCCTAAGATATACCAGATCACCATTCGAATCAAATAATGAGAAGTTATATGTATACTGATATCCAGCTTTTCCTTTGATAGGTCCATCTATTATCGGTGCATCTGGAGGATTATTAAAAAGTGGATACATCAAAGGATATCTATCTACATCATTAGCAGAGATATAATATGGTGTATCACCAATACCATCCTCATCTTCATCTTCTCCATTATAGTCATCCCAGTAGTTACCACCTGATGGGTAACCGTTGTCCCAGATATTGTCATATCCTTGGTTGCAGCAGTCGACATTTAATCCGTTATTAATGAGACTGTTGTGAAATATTGTATTATTATCACAGTAATAATAAAAGTCCAAACCATATTCAATATTATTTGTTATATTATTTCCAATTATTTTACTAAAATCTGTGAACCCAAGTCTAACACCTTTTACATTTTCTTTAATATTACAATTTAAAATATTAATATTATAGCAATCATCGATAAAAATACCATCTCCACTGTTATTAGAAATATTATTTTTACTGATGTTGATGTTGCTAGATTCATAAATTAATAAACCTGAGTCACCGTCAGAACATTTGTTATTCACAGATGAACAATTATTGCATTTTCTATATACTATTCCAATGTTAGCATTGGATAAATTTTGATTAATAACAGATATGTTTTCGCAACTAATCAAAACAACTTGACCGGCTTCAGTAATTAAAAAATCTGATTTACTTTCTAGGTATACAAGTGGTTTTCCATTAACGGTATTATTTTCAACATTATTGTCATTAGCATGATAAACAACAAGGCCATTTTTGGAGAGGGTGTTGTTAAACACATTGTGGTTTTTACCAGTTTGTAAAAGTATACCATATCCCTGATTTGAATTTATTTTATTAGAAATCACAGAAATATTGTGAGAACCCCAACATAACACTCCATTACCTCGATACTCTCCACTATTATTTGAGATAACGTTATCTTTGATTATGATATGTGATGTGAAATCACTTGCATAAATCCCATTATTGTTGTTTGAAATTGTGTTGTTGGTTATGTTAAAGAAAATAGAATTAGTCAATATAATTGCACCATCCATATAATAGTTTGAATGTATATTATTATTGGATATGGAAATGTTTTTACAACCAGGACCAGAATATCCTCCAAAACTTATTGCATTACCATTATTAGAAATATCATTTCCATCTATGATACTATCTTTAGAATTAGAGTAAATTATACCAACGCTACTATTTTTAATGCTATTATTTATGATTTTGTTTTCTTGAGTATTTATTAAATATAACCCATATAACATGTTTAGATGGATATTATTCTGTAATGTATTATCATTTGAATTTTTAAGATAAATCCCATAGCTGCTATTTGAACAATTGTTATTTGAAATTGTACAATTATCAGTATTCCATAGTTCTATACTGACACTTGTAAAAGTGAGATTTAGATTATGGAGTGTTATGTTACTGCAATTGATTAGAACAACTTGCCCCGCTTCTGTTAGTATACAACCTGATTCATTTGCAAGGAAAACCAAAGGTCTACCATTTACTGTATTATTTTCTATATAATTTAGATAAGAATCCTCAACAAATATACCATCATCAATAAAACAATTATTAAAGATATTCACTCTGCTTGACTTATCTAGATACACTCCATAACGGTCATTATGTGAAAAGCAGTTATTTGATATGTAATTATTATCTGATTCATATATAACTATAGCAAATTTATTATTTTTGAATATACTATTTCCAGAAATATTATTATACATACATGAATACAAGACATCGATACCTATGTCATTATTTGATATGATGTTATTATTAATTGTGTTATTACTGGAAACATAAAGATAGATACCATATCCAAACCCGGAGAACATATGATAATCTACAGTGTTGTTAGATATATTATTATAAATAATGGTATTATTATTAGAATAGGAAAGAAATAACCCCACAGTGTTACATTCCCCCATAGATGAGTAACATTTTATTGTAATATTATTACCTAAGAGGATATTATTATTTGAATGATCAAGAGCTATACCTTCGAAAAATGCATACCAAGAACATTCATTTTCCGAGTTAATGGTATTATTTCTAATTATGCTATAGTTAGAGCTTAAATATATTCCTGAATAATAACCAGATAGATTTTCCAATGTGAAATTTTGAAATAACACATAATCGGCAGAAATGGTAACAATATATGAATAATAATCACCTTCAATTATTGTTGAACTTCTATTTTCGCCTATTAAATCAATTGATTTATTTATTTTTACACTCTCATGATATGTCCCATTATACACAAAAACAGTATCCCCATCACTTGAATTATCTATTGCATCCTGTATATTAGTATAATTCCCAGGTCCACTGCCTCCAACATACAAAGTGTTACCATCAAAGGATGCAGTGGTTTTCTCAACAAAGTCATCTTTGCTGATATTTGCATTGATGCTTGGAGTAAAAGCAAGTCCAATGAATAAGAGGATTACCCCTATTGCCAATCCTTTCCTAATTGGGTTCATAATATTCCTCCCTAGACATTCTAATGATGGCGGCATATTTAAATGTTTATTATTTTAAATATCATTTTTGTACAATTGTTCATTTTTTACTATACTTTTTATATTTTTGTACGATTTTTTATTAAATATTTTTTTGTATACTTCTTGGTTTGTTATTGATAGGAATTAGAGGGAAAATATGAATAATAAGAATAGTCGCACTTTTAAAGCAGGTATTGCATTTTTTATTGGATTAATCATTATTGTGAGTTCCGTTCAAGCAGTAACTTTAGATATAGAAAAATCTTCAATTAAAAAAACTAAACAAAAACAGTGGACAACTCTATTTTATCTTGATCATGACTACGGTGATTATCCTTATGATCCACTTGAAGCGGATTTTATTGATGAAATTGCATCATCAGACTCATTAAATGTTGTTGTTATACAGGATACATTGGACGATCCTGCTTTTTATTACTACATTGATGAAAATCATACAAAAATACAACTTGAGGAACTTGGTGAAGTCAACATGGCAGACTATCTGACACTCAAGAACTTTATTGATTATGGAAAACAAAATTATCCAGCAGATTCGTATTTGTTATGGGTAGTTGATCATGGGGGTGCATGGAAGGGTGCTTGTATGGATGTAACCAGTAATGAAATTGCATTGACAATGGATGAAATTCAGCACGCGTTGGCTGAATCTGGTGGAGTTGATGTGATATGTTTTCTTGCTTGTTTGATGGGTTCGTTTGAAGCAGTATATGAACTTCGTGATGTTGTTGATGTTTATGTGGGTAGTGAGGATTTAGCCTATGCTTCTGGCTGGGATGGTGTATGTGGTGATATAAACCAACTTCTATCAGATTTTCCAGAATCTACGTCTGAAGAAGTTGGAGTTGAGATTGTAAATTCATTTGTAGAACAAGCCAATCCTCCTTTTAATAAACTAACAGTAAGTGCATTAAGAACTGAAAATGTTGAAGCATTAGCAGATTCTATTAATGCACTTGCTAAACATTTTATCACTCATTGGTTACGTTCATATGGCAAAGTCAAAAAGGCCCATGATAATACTTTTTTACTTGCAAATTGGGGCGGATGGGCTGAAGTTTTTGAAGTATATGATTTAAGAGGTTTTATACAAAATCTTCCTGAAACAGAAAAGACAACTGCTGTTTTAAATGCCATTGATGATGTTATTATAACAGAAGCACATGGTTCGGATGAAACTGAAGCTCAAGGCTTGTCAATATTCTTTCAGCCCAGGGTTTCCCCTAATAAACTGTATAGAGAATATATTAAGAAAAGTGAAGACTTAGATTTTCCAAAAGACACTTTATGGGATGAATTTTTATTCTTTTTCATCTTGACAAATAGAATATTGTTGCTATAAGAATTTCAAAACCCCAATAGAACCTTTCCTCCCTATAATAATCAAAAAGTAATTAGATGTTAAGAACTAACTAAATGAGGTTATTTAATTTTTCAATTTTTTATATTTTGAGTAAATTCAATTATGTCAAAATATGAAATATTAAAATAAACAATCGTTAAAAAAGTACATTAAAGATTGTTAATCATAAAATTATGTTACAATAATGCAATATTATATATATAATAATCTCATTCCCTTCTTTAACAATGGAGGAGGAATTATCGATATGAAAAAAACATCCATGTTTGTATCAATTGTAGGAATTTCTGCATTTTTGTTTTTTGCAGCAGTCCCTATTCAGGCAGTTGGATATTCTGTATCTTTCACCGATTCCCAAGGAGATGTTCGTGATGGAAATGGCGATCCTACCAGCAACCCAAATATAGACATCACTAGTTTAAAGAGCTACAAAGAAAATGATAACGTTGTTTTTGAATTAACTGTGGCAGGATCTATCTATACTGGCAGTGAAGAATACATGTACATGGTACATGTAGGTGGTGATGCTGCAGACATACTACAGATTATGTATTCAAATGATCAAGTTATGTATTACTCACAACAAGATCCTTCAGATATGGGTCAGGGTACTTTCAATGTAGCCGGAGGTAAATTAACAATTCAAATACCGGTTTCTGCATTTGAGAGTGAAAACATCGTTCTTAGAGCTCAAAATGCATATGGGAACCTTGGTGGTAGTACACCTGATGCGATAGATTTAGCTCCTGATGATGGAGGTTTTTCAGGCATGGGTGATAGCGGCGACACAGAAGAGGAAGATGAGGGAGACGATGAGGAGGAAGAGGATTCAGGTGAAACCTCTGATGATGCAGATACAAATGGCGATGGAAATGGTGAAGAAGAGTCAGAAGACAACGGTGGCAGTTCTCCGGGGTTTGAAGTATTATTGTTGATTACAGCAATAGCCATAGTTATAATATTTTTTAAAAGAAGAAAATAATTAATTTAAACCTCTTCTTTTATTTTTTTAAATACCAAATTGTGAATTTTTAAAAATAAATTTTCAGGTTTTTCTTTTTTGACTATTTTAAATTTATTTCTATTCATAAAATCAATTAAGTCATCAATTGTATAAAAACCATAATTTTTTGAAATATTTTTGAACAATCTTTTTGTAAATCTTGAATAAGTCAAATCACTGAAAATATAATATCCATTAGGCTTTAACACCCTACTAATTTCTTCTAAAACTTTCATCCAATTGCTTATGTGATGCAAAACACCTGAGGAGTATACAATATCAAATTCATTATCTTTGAATCTTAATTTAGTTGAATCTCCCTCAATAAATTTAATATTTTTAATATTTTCAACATTTTTAGTTGCATTTTTGACTTGCTCGGGATCAACATCGATTCCAGTTACATTCAATTTATATTTTTTAGCAACATACTTGCAAGCTGCACCATTGCCACATCCAATTTCAAGAAATTTTTGATTATCTTTGAAATCAATATAATTAATTAATCGGTCAATCTTTTCGATTGCCTTTAGATTATGTTTTTCGGTGTTCATAAACCACTTTTCAGTTTTACCCATTTTTGTCGTTATTCTTTCCTCCTTTTATTATCAATATATTATTAATAATATTTTTGAACTTTAAATGAAATTAGTATGACAACTATCTAAAAATGGGGAAATTAACTTATATAAGATATACATAATAATTTGCGGGGAAAGGTATGATTAATGATATTTCATTTAAGAAATACTTTGCTTTTGGTATTTTTTTATTATTCATTGGATTGATATGTAACCCAATAATAACCGCACAGACGGAAGAAGATGACCTAGTCGATTTAGAAGTAGGAATGTGTGGATTTCCTGGTAATAAGCATACAGTACAACTTACACAAAATGAATTGTATGAATTAGATGAGTTGTTTGATTCAATCGGAAAAAGATTAAATGAAACTAAGTCAACAACTGAAGCTAAGGTTATATTTTACGATGCAATTGAGCAGTTAAGTAAGTATGGATTGTTAAGCGGGCTATCTGCAAAACAAGTACAAGATTTATTTAAAATAATTCTTTCAAATCAAAAGAAGATTGATTCAGATAGTCTGGGGATAAAGGAGAATTCCAATTGTATTATTGCTGGAAGGGTGACCGGTGCATTTTTTTTCAGCCCTGCAATAAAATTCTTAAATAATTTTCTTGAGGAAAATTATGATTTTTTTCTGTTTTTGATATTTTTAAGACCATTATTGCTTATGACATTTGCTTTTGGATATCCAATTATCCCTTTGAGATTGGGTTCAACAATTACTCTAGGTGGATATACTGAATGGATGATGGAGTGGGCAACACATTATTCGAATGGTTGGATAGTCACCGCTGGTGAAAATAGAACCAAGAAATGGGTAGGAGATCTACTAGGGGATCTTGATTACATTGACATGTCTTTTGTAGGAACAAATTTATTTTATGTTGGAGTTGATGGTTTCTTCGGTCTTAAGATCTATAATCCTCTTAATGGAAAAACCTCCTTTATGGGTTATGCAAAAAAAGTAAAAATTGAATCAGGATGGATAGACGAAATCAAACATCCAGCACTTTACCGTGGGGTGATACTTAGAGGCAAGGCTCTTTGGTTTCAAATTAAAAAAGTTTGGGATGAGGTATTTGATTCAGAGTCAGAGAATTTTCTTACTATGCTAATGTTTGCAAGATCTCTATGGCAGTTTGGACGACTACATCTTTGGGTTAAATTCTGGAAAAGTTTGTCAGAAAAATACGATTGGAAATGGAGAAATTTTGAAGATAAAATCTATTTTTAACAAAAACCTTTGAATAATTGAATTTAGGTTTCACTATTGAATTGTAAAATAAACCCTCTTGAAATTTTTACCCTTGTTTACAAAATTCTTGAATGTAATTTCACCAATTTCATTTAGATTTTTGACATGACATCCACCGTCTGCTTGCCGGTCAAATCCCTTAATATCAACAATTCGTATTGTGTCAATATTGTGGGGAAATCCGATTGCCAATTTAAACAAAACAGGATCCTTTTCAGCTTCTTCTCTGGATTTATAATAGATTTCAACTGGCAGATTGCGGTTAATTATTTCATTTGATTTTTCAATTGCATTTCTTATTATATTTACATCCATTTCTTCCATGTTCAGGTCCATTCGAGCCTTTTCTGTAGTAAGCTGATTACCTGTTACTTTTAGGTTGTAATCCTTGAATAATACACCACTAAAAACATGTGTTGCTGTATGATATCTCATAAGTAGATATCGACGGTTCCAATCGAGTTTGCAATGAACAATATCCTCTTCTTTTAATCCTTCCTTGTCTACCTCATGGCTAATTTTACCAGAGAATTTTCCAGTATAAACAACCTTGAATTGTCTTGCGTCTTTTGTAGTAATTTCTCCAATATCGTATTCTACACCTCCACCTTTTGGAAAAAATGCTGTTTTATCTAGAACTATAAACTTTTTTTGAGAAACAGACTCGATTTTGGCATCCCATTCTTTTAGATAAGAATCATCCATGTAAAGTGCTTTTTCCATAATTTCACCTACATAAATGGGTATTGATTCTTCGTATATTAATACCTATAACTATGTTTTATTTAGTTACATTTAAGAAATTTAATGAGTTTTTCAACCCGAGGTGTTTTGATTTGGTCAAAAGTGATATAGGGATTATGATACTATATGCCCTAGGCATTTTACTAGGCATAATATCAGTTGTAATGGCTTATTTTGGACTTCCTGAAAATTTTGACACTGAGCCATTACTTGGATTTGGATTATTGTTTGTTGCAATTGCAGGATTAAGATCAATAAGGAAATAAGGATTTTTTTAAAAATTTGAAAATCTTCGAAAAATCTTCGGAATTAACAGTTTATATAAATATAAAATTAATATGTGTTAATCAAAAGGTGATTTATTTTGGAAAAGAAAAAGGAGTCAAAATCAGATACTGTAGGTGGTCTTGTTTTTGTCGGACCTTTGATGATCGGCATTGGAATTGGTATATATTACAACCAAACTGCTGTTGGTGTATTGGTAGGACTTGGGGTAGGTTTCATTTTGTTTGGACTGGTCAAAGCACTTTTGAGATCATAGTTATTCTCAAAGGTTGGCTTTAAATATGGATGATGTTAGAATTATTCTTTCAGGATTATGGATAGCCTTGATGTTGACATATCTTTTAGGAGATGTGATGAGAATATTTGCCGGTGATTTTACATCAGGTAAAATCGGAAATATGCAAATATCTCAGTCAATGTTGGTTTTTATGGCATTAATAATGCTACTTCCAATAATTATGCTAATCTTGTCTCTGACCTTGAACTATCCCATGATTAGGTGGGTAACTATAATCATTGCAATTTTCTTGTTTGTTTTTAATATAGTCGGACTGCCAGGTTACCCTGGTATGTATGATAAATTTTTGATAGTTGTTGGTCTTGTGTTTAATGCTTTGACTGTTTGGTATGCGTGGACGTGGGTTTGAGCTGAATGGTTATATTATGACGAAAATGAAGGCAGTTGTATGTACAAAATACGGACCACCTGAAGTTCTTAAGATTAATAATGTTGAAAAACCCGTTCCAAAAGATAATGAAGTGCTTATTAAGATTCATGCAACAACTGCACATGTTGGGGACGGTAGAATAAGAAGGGCAGATCCATTTTTAGTAAGATTTATATTTGGTCTTTTGAGGCCAAAAAAAGCTCCAATATTAGGTATGGAATTAGCAGGAGAAATCGAATCAATTGGGAAAAATGTAAAACTGTTTAAGGAAAAAGATCAGGTATTTGCATTTGCTGGTTTTGGTTTTGGTGCTTATGCAGAGTATATATGTTTACCTGAAAAAACCGAAAAGGGATTAGTCGAAAAAAAGGGTTTGTTGTTAAAAAAACCTACCAATCTAAGTTATGAACAAGCAGCAGCTGTTCCTGCCGGAGGACTGACAGCACTTAAAAATTTACAAAAAGCAAATATAAAAGGTGGACAAAAAGTCATAATAAATGGAGCTTCTGGAAGTTTGGGTACCTATGCAATACAGATGGCCAAGATATTTGGGGCTGTAGTTACAGGTGTTTGCAGTACCAATAATATAGAATTGGTAAAGTCATTAGGAGCTGACGTAATAATTGATTATACTAAAGATGATTTTACAAAACTTGATGAGACATTTGATGTTGTATATGATGCAGTAATGAAAAGTTCACGCTCACGTTGTAATGGAATTTTAAAAAATAATGGAATTTTTCTTAACAACAATCGTCTTGCGAAAATCGAACCAGAGGATTTAGTTTTTCTCAAAGAGCTTATCGAGAAAAAAAAGCTAAAACCAGTTATTGATAGGACATATAATTTAGAACAAATTGTTGAGGCCCATCGATATGTTGACAAAGGTCACAAAAAAGGAAATGTAGTGATAACCTTGGTGAAAAATAAATAAAAAAAATCCTTAATTGATGTGTATGAGTAATAATATCAGTTGGTTCAATAGGGCTAAAGACGAAGCACAAAAAAAACTGCCACTTAATGAGCGTATTGTAGGTATTGCTATTGTTGTCTTTTGCGTCTTAATGATAATATATTTCATATCCCATCAGATAAGGTCGACAGGCTTTTTCACTTCAGAATTTGGACCATTTGAGACATTTTTATTTTATGGTTTTTGGATTTTTTGGATTACTACAGCTGGTCTGGAAGCAGTATTAAGTCAAAGACTCCCATCTCGCATTGTTGATACCTTTGGTGGAATTATTTTTGCTACCGTCAGCATAGGAATTCTTTTAGTCTTTTTTCCTTTTGAGTTTGCTTATTTAGCAGACGTTCTGCCAGATTCTATCAGATTTCTTGTTCAATGGATTTCCAATGATATTGCTAGAGTGATAATGGTATTGTTAATGATTGGACATCTGATTGCAGCAATTTACAGTCCAATTGCCTACAAGTTCATTGATGTCAAAGCCTTAAAGCGAAAAAAATCCAATTGAATGTTATTAAAGATTATTATTAACAAAGGAACATATGGTAATTAAGCTAATTAAGTTGATAGTGAACTATCCATTGTGTTTTTGCTAGTTTTTTTGAATGGGCAAATAAGTTCATCCATCCTAGCTTATTATCTTCATCATCAAAATAAGTCCATTCATCAAGAAATGTAATTCCAGGATTCCATTTTTCAATATCTTTACTATCTCTTATTCCAAAGTAAAATGATGCATCCTTTCCTAGATGAAAATCTCTTTGGAACTTTTTCCTCCACATCTTTTTCTTTAGTGTGTTTACAATGAAAGTATTAGCAACTTCACAAGCTAGTTCACAACCTGGAAATGTTTTCTGAAGATGCAGTATTAGATTCTTAACCTCATCTTCATGCAGGTACATTAGTAATCCTTCTGCAATAAAGAGGATTTTTTGGCTTTTCTCTACTTTATCCATCCACTTAAAATCCAAAACAGAGGAAGAGATGAAATGATATCTAGGATTTTGTTTAAAGAATTGTTTTCTAATTTCAATTACTTCTGGAAAATCTAGATCATACCATGTAAGTTTCTTATTATCAATTCGTGGGAAACGAGTGCTAAGACCACAGCCGAGTTCAACAATTGTACCATTTGGATTTTTCTTTAGAAAAGATATACAATATCTGTCAAATTTTCTAGTTCTTAGAGTGAGAGCTGCACTTAATTTTTTGCCTCGCCATCGACGTGTTTTTCCTTGAGCAAGATTTTGTAATAATTGTGAATCGGAGTTGATAAATATCTTATTTAATTCCTTGGTTATTTCTATTGCTTTTTTATCAATAAGAATTGGATTGTTGGTTTGAGATTCTAACGCTCTAGAATACAATGGAATAAGTAATGTTTCTGATATATCAGTAATTTTGGATATTGATTTTTCATCCATTAAGATCAAGATATTATAATTTAAAAATATGTTTTTAATGTTTTGAACGCTTATTACATTATTTAATCAATGTTTTTATTAATTAATATCTATTTCGAAATCGCATTAACTGGGGATAAAATGTATGGATTCGCATAGAAAGACAGCAATAATTGTAGGAGCATTATTTGTAATTGCAACAGTAACAGCAATTCTAACAATTACAATTTTGGGCTCAACTCTTGAAACACCATTGGATCAAAATGTTGTAACTGATAATGAATATCAAATAGGTTTGGCAGCATTATTTTGGATAATCCTTGCAATATCAGTTACAGGTATTGGTTTTTTCATGTATCCCATAATTAAAAAATATAATCAAAGTTTAGCATTAGGCTATATTAGCTTTAGACTTACTGAGTCCATCTGTATTATAATTTCTTCAATCACATTATTATCAATATTGACAATAAGTAAGGACTATCTTGCGGGAACTATAGATGCAGCTAATTATCAATCATTAGGTTCTTTATTACTTGCAATTCAAAATTGGTCCTTTGAGATAGGGACTTTAATCTTTTTAGGATTAGGTGGGTTTTTTATTTATTACCCTTTGTATGAATTAAAACTAGTACCTAGAGTGTTAACAATATGGGGTCTTATAGGAGCAGCATGTGTTTTATTATACGGTCTGCTTGCTTTATTTGGACTTACTGCCGACTTGGCTGTCTTAAATTTATTAGCAGCCCCAATTGCCATACAAGAAATGGTATTTGCAGCATGGCTTATAGCAAAAGGTTTCAGCTCATCTTGAAAAATATTTATTTAAAAAAATGTCATAAAACATAAAAAAGGAATAAAAGCTCTGAGGATTAGATTTTCATATGAAACAGGATTTATTAGAGAAACTTGTGGATAAATCCATTACCAAAGATGAGCTTTTTAAAATGGTAACACAGGATTTTACTTTACTTCCAAAAATTATCGATGGAGTATCCTCTGAAAAGGCAGCAATAAGATATGGATGTGGGAAGGTACTAATGAACCTTAGTGATGAGTATCCTGATAAACTATATCCACATATGAATTTTTTTATAGATCTATTAGGCAGTAAATATAGGATTCTCACTTGGCAGGCAATGTATATTATTGCTAATCTTACAAAGGTAGATAAAGATAAGAAATTTGATATGATTTTTGATAAATATTTTAGCTTTATTAATGATGAATATATGGTAACAGTTGCAAATGTTGTAGGCAACTCTGGTAAAATTGCCCTGGCCAAACCATATCTTACTCCAAAGATTACAAAAGAGCTTTTGAAAGTTGAAGGTTTAAAAACAACAGCTCATCTTACCGAGGAATGTAAAAAGGTAATTACTGAAAATGTGATACAATCTATTAATATGTTTTTTCCTCAAATTGAGAATAAAGACGAAGTTATTTCATTTGTAAAAAAACATACTAATAGTTCCAGAAAAACCTTAAAAGCAAAGTCTGAAAAATTCTTGAACAAATGGGATACTCTAAATTAATTTAGTATTAGATCTCCTTATAATCGTCTATGATAGGATAATTGAAAGGATGTCAAGGATTGTTATTAATAATCTATTTAAAGAGAGACTTATTTATTGTGAATTGAGTTTTAATAATGAAATTTATAGATAAAACTACCATTAAGATTGACCGTGAATTATCCGAACTTGATCATTTTGCTTTAGATTTTATTGACATCTTAAAAAAACATACTAAATATGTTATTGTAAGTGGTTATGTTGCAATTTTACTTGGACGAGCTAGAGCAAGTGAAGATATTGATGTGATCATTCCGAAAATTGATTTTTTGATTTTTCAGAGTTTATACAAAGATATTAAGAAGAATGGTTATTATTGTATAAATGCTGAGAAAGATTTGGATATCTTTGAATATCTAAAAGATAATTTAGCAGTTAGATTCGCTAGAAAAAATACAATGATTCCAAATATTGAATTTAAATGGACAAAGAATGAATTTGATGAAATTTCATTAAAAAATAGTATTGAAATTAATATCGGTAAATTTAGTATTTGTGTATCTCAACTTGAGATGCAAATAGCATTCAAGGAGATGGTTCTTAGATCACCAAAAGATTTAGATGATGCGTTGTATATTAAAGATGTTGCAAAAGAGCATTTGGATTTTAAGCTAATCGAAAAATACAAGGAAATGTTGTATGGGTTTTATTGAAGAAAACGAAAGGGAACGAAGAAGTTTTATTCGTAAATGGGCAGAATACGTTCGTACGCATGAAGATAAAGATTGGTCTCATCAGCAAAATATTATTATTAATTCTGCGTTGAAATCTGCAAATATGACACGTGAGCAATTTTTCAAAATGAAGAAAGAAACTCATTATATTAAATATTAAATCAACACTATTTTTTCTAATTAGATTTAACTTTCATTTTGATGTTTTAATTATTCTAATATTTGGTTTTTACTAATAATTATCATATCATTTTTTGGCTCTGCTTTTATCCAATTGCTACCCTCATATTTATACCAATTATGGGTCTCTAATTCAAGAGACCATATGTTATTTTCAGTATCAATAAAAATAGAATCAGTTACTCTATATTCATAATCATCATAGTAATTTTTATCAGAATTGACATATTCTCTGAGTTTGTTGAAATTATTTAAATATTCTCTTGGAGATAGCATATAATCTGAAAGATCTTCCTTGTTTTGATCTTCCTTTTTTTTACTAAAAAAGTTTTTCGCATTAAAAACGAATCCAATCAGTAAACAACCAAGAAATGAATAAACGATATTTCCTGTGAAATAAATAATTACAATGCCTGCCAAAATCATAGTTGCCCCATACAAGATTTTTCCCATAATTTGCCCCTCCACTATGCCCTCGATCCACCCCATGTACAATGGATAACTTTAGGCGCATCACTAAAATTTCCAACCTTCCCCGGTCCGTGTCGTCTAAACCAACTTTTTTCCCATCTACGAAATGATTCTTTCATCCCACTCTCTATCCAACTATCATATTGTTTCATCATTTCATTGTATTCTTGCTTAGGTGTCCAGCCATGTTGCTTTCTAGCTTTTTCAAAATTATGATCGTCTTTCCATTTTTGTCTTCGAATTTTGTTATGAAGAAATGATTTTTTTTTATCTCTTATATCATACTTATCTTCCTTTGGTAATTCAAGTACATCCTCTGACTGTGAACTTCCCATTTCAGATTTTTCAGGTAAATTTTTAATTCTTTTCTTGAAAAGTTCCATATCTTTTTTTGTAATTTTTTCACCAGATCTTTTTCCAAGCACCCTGCGAATAAACTCAATTAAGCCAAACCCTGCACCTGCTGTAACAATACCTTGAAACATAACTCCAGGTATGTTGTTGGGTAAATCAAAATTCGAGAAAAAATCTGGCATATCTATTGGCGTTAAAGAAGAGCCATCATACCTAACATTAAAGGTCATGTTAGGTAGAATATAGTTAATTGGATCATTATTTACAAGTGTATTTCTGTCTTCATCCTCAACAGAGACCTCAAGTTTAAATTCCAATTGTTTCACACCATCAATAGTTTTTCCATATTGATCTACTATTTCCATCCAATGAGAAATATTTTTTGATGGTACAATTAGATTTGATAAATCGTTTTGAATATGATTTTCAAACCATTTCCACTCATATTCATAGATATTTTCAGGGGTCCAATCAGGATTCTTATAATAAAAATGCCACCAGACCTGATCAACCAAGTCTTGGTCTAGACCGGAGGGATTAAGATTGAATTGTGCAGAATTGGTTCCTTTATCAATAATATCTGGTCCTTGTAAAGATACACTTAGATTAATTGGTTCAGGAAGTTGATCTGTTAAAGAACAATTTGATCCCATGGTGGGTCCACAATTAATTGAAAAACTTCTACTCATGCCACCAAGTCCACCATTGTCCTGCCAATAAATTCCGAATTGACCGAATCCTCCTTTTGAATTGGCATAAGAACTTGCCGTTATGTTAGCAGAAAAAACAATATTTTTCTCCTCAGTATTAGTTTCATACAGCTGGGTATCTGAATTATAACATCTTAATGTACCAATACAATGTAAAGTTATATCAGCTGTTCCAGATATTTTCCAATAATAATTTGTTGAAAATGCTTCTTTGTATACAGCACCAGATATGGATCCCGTGAAATCCCAGTAACTTTCATATGCATGACTATACTGTGTATCAGATCCTGATCCAGATAGCGTACCTATTACCGTTTCTTGGTCAAGATTTAATTCCAACATGAGATTGATTTCATCACTTTGTCCATAAATTCTATGTTTATATTCGTCCCCATTACAATTCTCCATGAATCCCCCTATGCTGATATAACTATACAATTTATTTTCATCAGCATTGATAGTTATTATTCTGTCTGGTTCTTGAGCATAAACTAAAAAAGAATTACTAAGAAATATAAGAAAGAACAAAAAAATAATAATATATCCGCTTACGATCTTTATCCAGTGCATAATTCCTCCTAGAAATCAATCTCAGATATCTTAAAATCATTAATAAAATTTTCATAAATATTTTATTATTATTTTACATATTTCATAGAGGTACGCCAGCAACACTAAGATATATCGTGCTTTCATCAAATCCATCAACATTGATTATTTTGTTGACCTCATCATCATACAAAGCAGCTATCTGACATGTACCCAAATTAATACTTGTTGCACTAAGTGCAAGATTTTCAGCAATATGCCCCGCATCTAGATAGATATAACGATAGGCTCTCTGACCATACTTGCATTTTGAACGATTAAAAATCGATGTCCAAATAAATACCGCAGCAGCATAATAGCACATTTGTTGGTTTAATGCAGCTTCTGTTATGTCGGCTCTAAAATCTCCTTTTTTTATCTCTTCAAGATAATGATTTCTTATGTTGTAATGATAAACACCTTGGGAAATATTTTTAACATTATTTATTACAATATAAGTTTCTATTGGATATAATGCACCTGCAGAGGGAGCGGTTCGAAATTCAAAACCTCGCTCTTTTCTTTGAATGCCAGTTGAAGCCCATAGCAGAAATGAAAGATGCTCTTTGGATAACGGTTCTTTTGTGAAGTTTCTAATACTTTTTCTATTTTGAATTACATACTTAAGTGATTCTGTTTCAATTGTGTTTACTTTCGGTAGTTCAATCTTTGGGTTATTTGGATACTCTTTGTATTGGTCAGGTTGTAAAGACCAATCAGGCCCGTCACCAAATTTGTTTCTAAAATACTTTGTTTCTTGTTGATATCTATCACCGATTTTTTCTTTAGAAATAATATCACTCCACCATTTTTTATGAAAAAAAGTGTAAACAATTAATAAAGATATTGGAGTATTTGCTTTTGTATTTTTATTTACTAATTGTGGGTTTTTTCTCAATAATATGTTTTTCTTGGACAAAACGCAGTATTAATAGTGCTGGTCCTACAATGAGTGCTGCGTATAGGAAAAATCGCTGGTATCCAAGAAGAACAACCAGCGAACCAGATATCATTGCTACACCTATGTCTCCAAAGTTTGAGATACTAGTAAATATTGAAAACTGTGTAGCTCCTATTGTTGGATTTGTATTGTCCATATATAGAGCCATAAGTGCTGCAAAACTAGTGCTGCCTTGAAGAAAACCGATAATCGGGTATAGGACTGCAAGGATCTGCCAGGTGGTAGCTGTAATTAATAGTGCCGAAACTACAATGGTGCATGAAAAAAAGAGATATAGTGTCTTTTTTCTCCCCCAATAATCCGCTAATGATCCTCCTGTTACCGCCCCAATAACAGTTGCTATTGGAAATAAGGTAGTTATAAGACCTGTTTGGATTACATCTAGATCTAAAAAATTCATCATGTAATCAGGTATTATCATAATAAGTGCACCAAAATTCATTGCTGCAATAAAACCAAAAAGAGCCACAATTTTTGTATTTTGTTTTTTGAATTCTTGAATAATTAATGAAAGTATAGCTTGTCGTTTCTTAATAAGTCTTCTTTCTCTGGTAATGATAGGTAAAATGATGGTTGTTAGAATGACTATACTTGCAGTAATAAACATAGTATTGAAAGAATATGTTCCTGCAATGTAGGATAGTACAGAAGTTCCAAAAGCCATTCCAGAAAACATACCTGCAGTCATAGATGCATTGACTTTTCCTCGTTCATGACTTTTTGCAACTTGAATTGCCCAAGCATCTGCTGATATATCAAGTAATACGACAAAGGTATGGCTAAGAAATAAAAAGATAGTAAATGGGATTAAGTTAGTTTCAGGATCCATAATAGATAGTGGAATAAGAAACCCTGCTCCTAATACTCCTCCCATTATAATGAAGAACTTTCTTCCTAATTTTATAAAATAATCAGAAACTGTACCTAGTATGAATTTAAACACCCAGGGGAGGTAACCTATACCAACGACAAGCGTGGTTGTTGCAATGGAAATATCCTTTTCTGTAAAATATATAACAATTAGAATTGTTGAGAGTGAAAGATGAATACCTTCAGCAAAATATAAACTTCCAAAGAGGAAATATTTAAGTGAGGATATTTTTGAAACATCGAGCATATTCGTTTCTAATAACAGTAATTTGGTTAAATAATTTATTATAAAAAATAATATATTTAATTTTTATCATTATAATATTGATTTTAGGTTTATTAAATATCATATTATTAGATATTGATATACTATCTAGAAGTTTATAAAAAATTTACAAGGTTTTTAAGAATATAAAATAGGTTTGTGTGTCTCTGAAAAAATTTTAAAAAAAACATCTCTTGTGTCTTTGGCTTTGGTGTTGAAAGATCAACAGATATTGTACATCTATCTGTTAAATTATCAATATTACTTACAACAATAGTTCCAGTGAAATTTTTGTTTGCTTTTTTAGGTGCAATACATGTAACCGATACATTAGTGCAATTACCTGCAGTTAAGTTAATTCCACTGAATGGCTCAAACTCCCATGTTCCCCAATCAGGTGATTCCGTAATTGCCCAATTAAGTTGGGAATTTGGATCTCCTATATTTTTTACATCAAAACTTCCATACAATGTTTCTTCAGGTTTTACATCAACCCAATTCAAGCTTCCTTCACAATCTAAATCAGGTACTTCAGGCAATGGTGGTTCTTCAGGCGGAATAAAATCTATTTTATACACGTGATTTAAACTTGGTGATGGATAATTATTGGTATACTCCCAAACCGTATCACCTTCTGGTGTTACTTCAAAAAACTTACCATTAGTTCCGGCACATATGAGAGTATTTCCCTCCTTAAGTCGTAGCGCGCCACCAAAGACATGTGCATATAAACTGGTTGGAGGGTCGGCGGTATAGGTCCAATTATAGTCCTCAGGTCCATACTTTGAACCTGGTTCGAGATAATACGTTCCATTAGAGTCAACTGGCGGAGTCCATTCATCAACAGTGGAATATTGTCCACTTGGACGGTTGTTGCCATTGTTGAATATAAGCATATTACCTTCACCAGGTAGCCCTTCTCCTATCCATGTTCCATCATGCGGGAAGAATAATTTTTGATCATCCTCGGATCCTGCATCATATGCCTCTGGATTACCCCAACGGTAAATAAGATCTCCACCCATTCCGCTGTTTCCACCACTATGACCTGCTGCTTCCTCTGTGGTTGTACTATGATCAATCACCCATACTTCATTGAAATTATGAATAGTAATCATTATTTGATCAAAATCTTCATTATAATCAACAGAATTTGTGTGAAGCCAATCACCCACAAAATTTTCTCCATAATTAATATCTATTAGTTCTGGATGATCCCCAACAACGCCATAATTATCTTTTGATGGATCAAAATCCTGTATCAAATGGTCCCAAACATGCCATTCCCAAACAATCTCGCCGGTTTCTGGACCAGTTGGCTTAGCCTCAATTATATGATCGGGTTGAAACCTATTTCCAGGGATTGCATCTGGATCACGTCCAGCGGCAATTGCCTCTGCAATTGTTTTATATTCCCATGCAATCAACAGTACATTTCCATTGGGCAAATGCTCTACATCATGATGGCTTACGTAATCATCTGAATGATATCTAAAGTCCCAATAAATTGTTCCATTCCACAAAACTTTTTGAACTCCATTACTTGTCCCCCCCAGACCGGAACTTATAGAACGCAGAATAATTCCATCACCTAACCAGTAGGTAGATGCGCCAGGGCTGTACAAACTTGTCCAAGTATGATTTATATCACCACTGCAATTTATTATAAAGGTTTTTTTTGCATAATAAGGCGAAAATATTATCTGGCCCTCAGTAAATCTTCCCTCTTGTAGGACATTATAATTTAGGTTCTTTGATAGCGTAACAGCACCAATAGAAGAGCTGACCAAAGTTACTATCAATAAAAACACAAAAAATTGGAGTTGAAGTTTATTTTTCATTAAACGCCTCAAATAATAATTGAACAAGTTATATAAATATCTGATTATTGGATACAATGATTATTAACTAATAGGTTAGTATCATTTTTAAAGATGTTTTTTGTTCAATTAAACATTTTCTCAAGATTAATTGCAGGATTGTACATATTTATTGAAAAAAATCTTTTATATTAATGGGACACTACAAATAATTGGAGGAATTATATGATAAAAATAATACCGGTTATATTAGTAGGAAGTCTATTAGTTAGCAGCGTTGCTGCAATTAATTTGGACAAAGAAAATGATGTTTTTACATTAAGTGTTAATGCAGAGTTTTCTAAACCAATATTAAAACAAACAACCTTGGATGAAAACACTTTTGTAGAAATATCAATGAGTGAGCCTGTTGGTGTTTTACATCAAGTTGGTAAACCATTACTGCCAGTGCAAGTAAAAAACTTTGAATTGCCCTTTGGAACAAAAATAGTGAATATTATTTGTGAAGTTGATGGAGTGGAATCTTTAGGTTTTTCCAACAAGATACTTTTTGCATCTGGGCCTATTGTAAACAGTAAAGACCAAGAAATTACCATGGATGAAGGTACGTATCTATCAGATGAATGTTATCCAAGCAATTGGTATAAGATATCAACTGGTGGTGGTTTAAATGGGAATAATTGTCAAAAGACATTTGTTAATGTTCAACTATTTCCAATTAAATATTATCCTGTTCAAGATAGAATTGATTATTTAAATAAAATTAAATTAACCATTGAATATCAACAGCCAAAAGAATCATTGTTGTCAGCAAATGATGATTTTGATATGGTGATTATTGCCCCCTCTAAATTTTCCAAAGCTGTGCAACCTTTGATTGACCATAAAAACTTCATTGGTGTAAAAACATTTTTGAAAACCACTGAAGAAATTTACAATGAATATAGTGGGGTTGACAAACCCGAGCAAATTAAATATTTCATAAAAGATGCAAAGGAAACCAGTAATATTACCTATGTTTTATTGCTAGGTGGTTTGAAATCATACTTTTATGGTAACCCACGGGATGATGCTAATCAGGGTTCAAAAGACTGGAACGTTCCAGCTAGATACACCAACACAGTTGAGCCAGGTACTTTTAATGACCCAGGTTTTCTCTCAGATTTGTATTTCATGGATATTTATGATTCAGAAGGAAATTTTTCCAGCTGGGATTCTAACTCCGATGGGATTTTTGCCCGTTGGAAATCCACCGGTAGTAGAGATGAAATTGATTTTTATCCTGATGTTTACGTGGGAAGACTTGCCTGTAGGAATAAGCTTGAGGTTAAAACAGTGGTTAACAAAATAATCAAGTATGAAACCAAACCAATTGATTCATCTTGGTACAAGAAAATGGTAGTGGTTGGAGGTGATGGTTTTGATGATTCTCCTTACGGAACCAATTGGTGTGAAGATGAGATGATATGCAATAAGTTTCTTTCATATATGACTGATTTTGAGCCAGTAAAACTGTTTGCTTCCAACAAAGAAAACAATTCTGAATATACTCCATTAACCTCAAATATAATTCGGGAAATTAACGATGGTTGCGGTTTTCTAGTCTTTGCAGGCCATGGTTGCCCTTATAAATGGACTACTAATTGGCCTGGGGAATTTGAAAGTTCAATCGAAAATGGCGGTATATCAATCTTTAATTTTCTAAAGATTCGTAATGGCAAAAAACTACCCATTTGTTGTATAGAAGGGGGCTGTCATAATAGTCTGTTTAATGTAAGCTTGCTTGCCACGTTGCTTGATAAAGATAATTCTCGTCATTTGATGACCTTTGGCATGCCAATTCCTGAATGTTTAGGTTGGACTTTTGTAAGAAAACGCGGAGGTGGCTCGATTGCCAACTTTGGTTATCCAAGTTCCACCTATTGTTCACCTGGTGAGAGTGGTGATTTGGATGGGGATGGAAACAATGAACCAGACATTCTTGAGATGTGGAGACCTTATATGGTTAAGCAGTATTACAAACTAATAAGTGAAGGAACTGAATTTCTAGGAGATGTTGCAGGTGGGGCAGTTAGAGAATATTTGACTGTATTTCCTGATGTAGATAGTGTTTATGATGCAAAGATAATTGAACAGGTAATATTTTTTGGTGATCCAAGTTTAAAAATCGGTGGTTACGAGTAAATAATTGTAAAAATTAATATTCAAACATTTTTTTTCTTTTTAAAATCAGATCATTAACTAATTACAAACGAGTCAATAATAGTTCCATCTGACTTTTTTGCTTTAAAAGAAAGTTGTTGTTGGTTTGCTTCAATCAAACAATAGTGATACGTTTTTTCAGAATATATTGTCCACCTGCTGCTTCCAACATCATAAAGTGGTGCTCCCCCGCCACCTGTTACAATATAGTTTACATCCTTAACTTTCCCATGCTCATAGGAGTGATCATGACCGTTAAAGATAATATCGACATTGAAATATTGGAAAATTGGCCCCCAAATAAGCCTTAGATAATAAGAACTGCCATGGTTTCCCGAGCTATACGGCGGATTATGAAAATTAACTATTGTATAAGGTTTTGAATTTAACTTAAGATCCTTTATTAGCCAAAAAAATTGAGCAGGTCGCAGAGAATTTAAAAAGTTAGAATCAAGGCATACAAAATGAACAGGACCCCAATTAAAAGAATACCAAATCTCATTATTTGGCAGGTTAAAATAATCAAAATATGGATCTCCAAATCGCTCATGGTTTCCTAGTGTTGGAAACAATGTAGAATTATGTACAAAACTTGATATTTTAAAATAATCTAGCCACTGTTCATACACCCTTCCATCTCTGACCAAATCACCAGTATGAATTACAAATTGAGGATCTTCTTTTTCAATAGCTTCTGCTACAATTGATGCATTTTTCCAATCATCCCATACCCCTCGTGTGTCGCCAAATGCAATAAATCTAATTGAATCATTTTCTTTAGATGCTGTATAAAAGCAATATATTTTACTTTCAAAATCTTCAGATTTTATAGTATAATAATATTTTGTTGAAGGAGCAAGTCCTGTTAATTTAATCTCATGAAAATCATTTGAAGTATTTTCATAAACTATATTTCCAAGAGCCGCAGTTAGTCCAAAACTAACACTATTGTTTTTTGTAGATGTATCGGTTGCCCAGACAATGACAATTGATTCACGAGTTGGATTTTGAGGATAAGGTCCGAATTCAATATTATCAAACCAACCGTTTGGTTCAATGAATGGATAGCTGTCTTGATTGTTTCCTCCTGATATGTTATAAGGACTGTCACCAATTCCGTTTCTATCTGAATCAGCACCTAGATAATCATCCCAGAAGTTGCCACCTGTTGGATATCCATTATCCCAGAAATTCTGGCCAGCATCAATTGCATTTAATGTGTTGTTTAAGAGATTATTATGATAAATTATATTGTCTAGGCTTGAATGGAAAATCCATAAACCATAGCGATTGTTTTCGAGGGAATTTCTTTCAACTAGGTTGTTTTTACCATTGATGTAAATGCCAAAATGATTATCTGCAAATGTATTATCAGTAATCTTGCAGTAGTCTGACCTCCATAATTGTATTCCTATGTTTGTATCTGTTATATACTGGTTTTGAACAGTTATATTAATGCAATTTTCAAGAATTATTTGCCCGGCATCGTTATTAATTATTCTTTCCGACTCCTCATATAGATAAACAAGGGGTTTTCCATTTACCGTATTGTCTATGATTAAATTGTTACAATTATTATCTTCAGTTATAAATAATCCAGAATTGAAAAAGGAATTATTTGAAATTTTATTATTGCAGCATTTAGTAAATATTATGCCACAGTCAACATTTGATATGGTATTTTCTGATATTGTGTTTGAATAACCTGCAAGATAGATACTGTCGCAAGCAAATGTGTTTTTGGTTATTGTGTTGTTATTACCAGAGATACGAACTCGGTCGTTAGGTGTTTCTATGATGTTATTTTTAAGGATGTTGTGATTAGAATCAATTCTGACACCTTCACCTAAACGTGCATTACTATGAATTGTAAATCCACTTACATTAATCCAATCAACAACTAGGGTAATAGTATAGGCAAAATACCCGATAATAATAGTAGTATTCTTATCCTCACCAATAAGATCAATTGATTTATTGATACCAACGTATCCAATATATGTTCCATTAAAAACAAACACTGTATCGCCATTGCTTGCATTGTCTATTGCATCTTGGATTTTTGAGTAGTTCCCAGGCCCTTCTCCACCAACGTATAATGTGTTTTTAAGATTTGATTGTTGATCAGAATTATAAATATTAATAAAGTCAGCTGAGGTAAAACTACAAGAAATAAATATAAAAATAATTACAATGGTGATTAATTTATAATTCAGATTTTCAATCCCCTATTCAATTATATATTTACAATTTAATGTAGGTACCTGATATAAATATATTCATTATAATCTTTAAAATTAATGAGATATTGGAGCAATACTTAATATCATTCTGTAATATTTACCCCTACACTTTTACAATAATTATAAAAATATGAAATTTGTAGGGGTAAATATCTAACTTATTTAATTATGCTTTATTTTAAAAATTTTATATTCTACCATATCCAATTTTTCGTTTGATAATTTCAATAACTTTTATTTGATTTTTATCAATACAGTAGATAATACGATAATCTCCTATTCTCAGTCTATGTTTCTTTGGATCTGTATCCTGCAATATTTTAATGTCACAATGAGGTCGAGATGTTAATGGATCTTCTTTTAGTTCATGTAAATGCTTCTTTATTTTTTCTTGTGTGGTCTTTGGTAATTTTTTAAATGATTTTTGAAAAGTTCTTGATACAAGAACCGTATATGTCATTTATTTCACAGCTCTTCAAGAGGTATGAATTCATCTTCAGCAAGAATCTTATTCCAATGTTCATCCTTTTTTTTCCATGAATATCGTTTTATGAGTTTTCTAATAATAACATCATAAGTATCTCCCTTTTTACCAAGAGAAATTAATGCCTTTTTTGTCTGTTGGGTAATTGATATAGTTGTATTTGTCATAAATTATCACACTTTATAACTATCATAATAACTATAATTATTATAATATTTATAATTATTGCTGTCTATCGTTATGGTATTAATATCAATAACCAATTTCATTTAACCAAACCATAAACATTAATGATTAATTTATTAATCAGGGCAAATAGGTTAAAAGCTATACTATGATATCAATTTTGAAAAATGGAATAACTTTTTTAATAGATATATAAAATGGAAACACCTAATGTAGATATTAAAGAATTAGAAAAATTTAAAAAGGAAAATTTCCAAGAACGATTAGATTTTATTGACAAATATACTGAATGGCTTAAAAAAAATCCAAATAAAAAATGGAGCAAACAACAAAAGGATTTTACAGATTGATAAATAATAATTAATTGTTAAAATAATCTGCAAGATATTGGAACCGACAACTATTAGGTTTTTCAATTAGACAATATTCACCAATAAACTTATTAACTAATTAGTTAATAAGATAATATGATAATTGTATGCAAATACTAACTCAATACGAAAAACAGATTATAGAATTATTAATTCAAAATGAAAAGACATTATCAGAAATTTCAAATGAAATTGGAATTAGCAAACCAGCAACATCTAAATATCTTAAAAAATTAGAAGAACAAAGAATAATCAAAGGAACATATGAAAGAAATAATATTGGAAGATCCATTAGATATCGCTTACAAAAATTTCATTTAGTTTTTTCAATAGATCCAAAAAATAAATCCATAGTGGGCTTTAAGGCAAATGAACCTCTAGATGTCAATTATATTTATCTTGGTTGTATTAATCAAAAAGAATTTCGAGAAGAAGTAAAAGAATATCTCAAAGAAATTATAAGTATTGATTTTGAGAGGTTCATCATAATTCTTTACGGATCAGTTGCTCAAGGTTCTGCTCATAGAAAATCGGATATTGATTTATTATTTTTAAAGGAATTTTGGTCTAAAAAAGAGGAAGATTTAGTATTAGATAAAATCGCAAGTGCTGCAAATAAATGCAGTCACTTAGTAAAACCACTTTTTAAATCACTCGAAGAATTTGAAGAAATGGATAAATCCTTAAAAAAACAAATAAAAGAATACGGCATTATCCTTTATGAAAAGGGTAATCAATGGGAAAGGGTAAAGCAGCAACTAATAAGATACAAGACTATTACGATTTAAGTTTGAATTATCTAGAATCAGCAAAAATTAGTCTAAAAAAGGAACTTTTTGAACCTGCTATGTTTAGTGCAATTCATGCATTGGAACTATCGATTAAAGCAGCTCTTTTAACCAAAACAGATGAGGCATGGAAGACACATAATATTGGTGGACAGTTTGGTAAATATTTTAAAGAGAAAATTGGAGACAAAAACTGTCGAAGAGTCAACATAATACTATCTAAGTATAATCTTCCACGTTATCCAAGTGAAAAAGCTTTAGATCCTGATGAGATTGAAAGGGATATTGAATTTATTGAAGAGTTTATTGAGCATCTAGTTGTTCGTCTTTTAAAATAGATTATTGTTATTTCAATGTGAATATAATTTTTAATAATTAAGTTATGATGATTTTATATTATTTTTTTAAAAAAACTTTTTAATTAATAATGTATTCATAATATTGTTAAGGGAGGTTAGGTTTTTGAAAATTAGGGAGATACCGTGGTATAACCGTCCAGGTGTGAGGCTGAAGAGAAAAGGTGTAGGTGCTTTGTCTGATGCAGAGTTGTTGGCTGTTGTTTTGGGTAGAGGAGATTTTACTGAAAATGCAATTGATCAGGCAAATAGAGTACTTGCTGGATTTAATTTTGATAAGTTAGCTTGTTTAACCGTTTCTGAACTTGAGCATGAATTTAGAAATTCTGTTAAAGCAATGAAAATAAATGCAATGTTTGAGATTTTTAGACGAACTAATCGTTTGAAAAATAAAGGATTTAAAGTTAAAATAAAAAATGCTGAAGATGTGTTTAATTTTTATAAAGATGAGCTGGAAGATAAAAACAAAGAACATTTTTATGCATTGTTATTGGATACTAAAAACAGGATTATTTCTGAGCAATTAATTTCTGTAGGGACGTTAAATGCTTCATTGATTCATCCTCGTGAGGTGTTTAATCCTGCTATTAA
>Ga0180433_10002055_pt1 | contig 32226 bp, 41 predicted proteins | sample SS_ome_8_FD_132980 | JGI IMG/M metagenome (GOLD analysis project Ga0180433, IMG submission 132980) | Hypersaline lake sediment archaeal communities from the Salton Sea, California, USA - SS_1_D_1 metaG | ecosystem: Environmental > Aquatic > Non-marine Saline and Alkaline > Hypersaline >...
AGATGTCAACGGCGACGGCCGGGTCGATCTGTTTGACATGATCGACATCGGTCAATCTGGCGCATGCGAGGGGGAATTACCGTGACAAATACAGATTGGGACACATTACGCGATTGTATTCCATTAGAGCCGAAAACCCCGGCGGAATATGCCGAGGCGATCCGGCGTTTAGTCGAATTGTTGATCGCCGATTGGGAGCGGTTTCCACTGGGCGACAGTTTTCCGAGTGCCGAATGGGAAACGGGCGAATTCGCCACAAAAGCGGACATGTTCGGCATTATTGCCGGGTGCGCGCTTGAGGCGCTCGATAGTATCGTATCGACGCGACAAATTGATCCATTAAGGGGGCGAATATGTGGGAATTAATCACATCATTGAATGCGACGGTGATATCAATCGTCGCTATGTTGATCGGCATCGTTCTGTTGATCGTCGCGGACAAAATCGGCAATAGCGGTCTGGCGTTTTTCGCCATATTGTTGTTGACCGTGCCGATGATCTTTTTAATGTGGCGCGGCGGCAAGAAGGTCGGCGGCGAGGACTAGGCAAAACAGACGGCAAAAAGAGGCGATTCGGTGAGCTCGTCTTTTGTATCTGAGGTAGGAAAAGACACTAGGAAAAAAGGGGGCAACCATGGCGATTGAGGCAAAACGCGGTTGCGGTTTTCGCAAAGTCGGCGGGCTTTATTTGGTGAGCGATGGAATCATGGCCGTATGTGATCGGTTACCGCTCGAAATCGGCGCGTGCCCGGTTTGCGGGGAAGGGTTGCACGTGACGCGCGGCACCCGAGCTATCCAGCCGCGGGCACTGTGGGGGGACCATCAACCGTGTACCGAGTCAAACCCGGAATATTGCGCGGTGTGTCGTCCGCCCGCCGGTACTCATTATTTGATGGGTGTTGGCAAGCGTTATTATCCGACACCGGCCGATTTTATTGCCGAGGGAATAGCACAGGGGGTGAGCAAGCGAATAAGTGCCATACCGACGGGATTTAAGGCCGGTGAGTCGTTTATCTATTTGACGCACCCGATCGCCGTCGAAATAAAACCGGCGCCCGATGTTGTCCAAATGGCCATGGAAATCGCCGCCGGGGCGGCGGGCGATGGTTATCAGCCGCGGCTAGTCGATGCGCCGCTCGCGCCGGAATATCGGCCCGGCGTGTTTGCCGCATTTCGCTGCAAACGGATCGAAAAATTGATCTGGAAAAGCGAGGCGACCGAGGAAACCATCAAAGAACTGGTAAAACGCGGCATTACGCCCGTGATAATTCCCGACGGTGATCGTGATCACATGTAAACACAAATACAAACAGGTAAACACGCGATGAAAACATTTGACCAAATTAAACGCGTCGCAATCTATGCGCGGGTATCAACCGACGACAAACAGCAAAACCCGGAAACACAGCTTGATATATTGCGCACCTATTGCCTCAAGATGCAATGGGAAATATTCGAATATGTCGACCGGGCGTCGGGCGCCGACGGCAAACGCCCGGCATATAAGCAAATGATGTGCGATGTCGATCACGGGCTTATCGATATGGTGTTGGTGTGGTCGGTCAATCGTTTGGGGCGGGACATCCGGCAAATGGTCGACGGTTGGGAACGCCTCAAAGCGCGCGGGGTGCATTTCCGGTCATATAGTGAGTCGATCGACACCATGATGCCCGGATCGGAAATGTTGTACAAAATCATGGCGATCGTTGGCGACATACAGTTGAGCGGGCACCGCGAGGCAGTCAAGGCGGGCATGCGCCGCGCGATAAAACAAGGGAGTCGCGTCGGGCGCCCGGAGTTACCCGAGCGCAAGCGTAAGCGCGTGATCCGCGCGCGTGACGAGCACCCGGACGCAAGTTACCTCGAAATTTCGAGGATCGCGCGCGTGCCCAAGAGCACGGTTTACAAAATATTAAATACCAACGGGGGGAATCATGCGGGATAGAGTAGCCAAACAGTTGGCGGCGTGGCATTGGGACGAATCGGACGAAACCATCAACGAAATATGGGGCGATGACGACGAAATTTCGCCGGAAACCCGTCGGCGGTTTTTGGGACAAGCCGACATATTAATCAAGATGATCAAAGGGGAATAACTGCAGACATCATGAGGTCCGGGGCGCCCCCCACTTTCCACGGACGGCACCCCGTTGAAAACGGCGCCCCGCCTCACCAATCGAAATATAGGGGGTGATTGTGGCAGACATGAATAAAATCAATATATTCGCCGGAATGTCGGACAACGCCATAGAATTCAAGTTTTTCGACGAGCGTACAGACGAGGCGGCGTATTGTGAAGATAACCCGGACGCATGGCCGGTGTGGTATCAAGTTGATGCGAGCGACATGGACGAATTAAAATTGTGGTTTTTCCTCTGGTTGCGGCGGCAATTGAAGGAAATCGCGGCGAGCCCCGGCGGGCTTATGGCGGTGTTTGAAGATACGCACGCCGGTTTATTGGATGAATTCAATATTACCGGCATCGGCCCCAATTTGCTGGCAACGCAAGAATTCATCGTCGACGGGGGCGGCCATGCCGAAGTGTAGCCGGTGCAAAAAAGACAAAGACCCATTGCACAAACGCAAGGGGGCGGTATATTGCAAGCGCTGTTTGATCGCTATCGGCGAGGTAAACATCGCCTGCGGCGAACAAAAGGCCGCGGCGGATCACACCATATTCGGGTTTGATGTTAGCTCGATAACAAACAGCGCGCAAGACATGCGCAAGAACAAATGGTGGAAGGGTCAAAAAAATAGATATAGGCGGAATATAGGATGAAAAACGAGAAATGGGACCAAATCAGCAAAATGTCGGCAATAACCGTGTATACCGCGGCGCCGATTTGTATCGTGTATGTGTGGGCGTCCGGCGTGGCGATCATTGCCGCCATTGTCCTCACGTTGTTTTCGCTTGTATGTTTGTTACTTGTGAGCGGTGTTGTGGTGCTTTATAGCGACAATAGTGAAACGAAACGGCCGAAAAGTGAAACGAAAACGCCGCGGATCGAAATTATCGACGATGACCATATCCCGGCGGTTGACACGGAATTACCGGACATCAAGCAATTAGTGGGGGATATGCAACAACTGTCGAATGAATGTGAGAGTTTACGGGGTCGTATTCAAGATACTATCTGCATCATAAACGAACAACCCCGGACCCGGCGGCGGGTCAAACGTACAACACCGCATTACAAACGACGACCGGCGGTACGCCATGGTTAAGAAAGCGCACGGCAACATGTATCCGTTTGTCACGCACATGTGGGCGCCGGTGCGCGGGCGATGCTCGCACGCGTGCACATATTGTTATATGAAACGCTATGCACACGAGCCGGTCCATTTCGATCACAAAGAATTATGCGCCTCTTTAGGCAAGGATCGATATATATTTGTGTGCCATACGTGCGATCTGTTTGCCGCCGACATTCCATACGAAACCAAGGATATTGTGATACGCCGTACCCGGAGTTATCCCGATAACTGGTATTTATTCCAAAGCAAAAACCCGGCCGGTTTTGTGCCGTTTGCCGATGTGTTTCCCAATAACACCGTGCTGGCGACGACCATCGAAACAAACCGGACGTGTTATGCGTTAAGCCGCGCGCCGATCCCCGAGGCGCGGGCGGCGGTCCTCGGGACGCTCGCGGATCGGTTTTTCACCATGGTTACTATCGAACCGATTGTCGAGTTTGATATGGATCAGATGATCGCCTTGATCAAAGTCGCCCGGCCGTCATGGGTGACCGTCGGCGCCGACAGCAAGCGGCATAATTTGCCCGAGCCGTCACCCGATAAGATTGACGAGCTCGTGGCGACACTTGTCGATAAATTGGATATACCGATCGTGATCAAGGACAATTTAACGCGATTGAGGGGGGGTGATGGCCAATAATATGGCGAAATTCATGCACGGCGAATGTGTGACCGTGGGGAATTTATACGGATACACCGACCAACAGGTCGAGCGAATCAAGGCGCGGATATCCAAAAACCGGGCCGACATATTGCCAAAGGATGCCGATCATATCATCGCCAACATGGGGCGCAACCGCGCCCGCAAAAAAGTGCAACACGCGGCGCGCACGCTGGCCGGGCGGGCGGGCCGTAAAGGAATGAGGCGGCAATGATAGCGAAAACGATAAAAACCATAGCAAGGGCGATAATATGAAACAAATCACCGCCAACGATATCAAGCGGCTATTAGCTGTTAAACATTCGAAGGATATATTTGTCACCGAGTGCAAAAACGGGCAAAGTTGGGGGGGCAACCGACTTATGATATTGGACGCGTGGGCGATGCGCCGTAGCTGGTCGCCGCTTACAACGATTGGATACGAAATAAAAGTCGATCGATCGGATTATGAGCGGGATAACAAATGGACGCGGTATACCCCCTATGTGCACGAGTTTTATTTCGTTTGCCCGGCCGGTCTGATAAAAAAGTCGGAAATGCCCCGCGGCGTTGGGTTGATCTGGACGACGTTAAACGGCGAAAAGTTGATCACGAAATTAAAAGCGGTACGATACGAACCCGAGCCGCGCAAGCATTTAGATTTATTGTATTACGTGTTAATGGCGCGAACGGTGATCGTCGCCGACATGCACGCGGCCAACGCCGGATTTATTGCCGAACCGGATCGTTTGGGGAAAATGCGGGAATGGGTCGAAACCGCGGAGAAACGACGGGAGCTTGCATATTTTGTCAATGCACATATACACTTGCGATTCGAGGATATGCGCGATCGAGTCCGCCAGTGTGAACAAACAGAACAAACCGCAAAACGGTTTGCGGATCGATTGCAAAAATTGGGCATCGTTTGGGATATGACCAACGCCCGTTGGATGCATGAGGCGGATGTCATGCGGCAAATAGCGGCGCTTGACAAAGGTATCCCCAACGATTTACTGCAGACGATCGACCGGTGCGCCGATATGATGAAAGCGACCACGCACGAAATAACAAAGATTCGAGGGAATAAATGAGAAAAATATACGTAGCATCAAGCTGGAAAAATAAGCGGTTGTGCAATATTGTCGCCGCTGAATTGCGACGCGCTGGCCATACGGTCGACTGTTTTTGCGATGGTTCGACCGGGCGTTATGTGTTTCATTGGACCGAATTTGTCGATCGTGAGGAAGACTTGATGAATTACGATGCCATTGAGTTTATTAGTGATCCACGGACAATCAAAGCCTTTGAGGAAGATAAAAAACACCTTGATTGGGCCGACACGGTTTTGTTGATATTGCCGTCCGGGCGTAGTGCCCATTTAGAGGCGGGATACGGGAAGGGGCAAGGTAAAGGTCTGTTTATTTATGGCGATTTTAGAAAAGGCGAATTCGATGTCATGTATCGATTTGCCGATGGTATGTATCGGTTGAGGGAAATAAACAAAATGGTCGAGGACATGGCCATAAACGTGAAACACTCCAATATGGTTATTGAGTGCGATCGGTGCGACGGTGTTGGTTGGTATGAGGGCGGCGAGGCATTGCAAACGCAATGCGAAGAGTGTGGGGGCACCGGCGTTATCGACAGTAAATAAATATATAGGGGGCAAAATATGAAAATCGCGAGAGTCGAAATCACTGGGACGTCGCCGTTGAGCATGTCCAAATACATAACGGCGGAGAAGTTGCCGCGCGAGTTGCCGGTAGACTACGAAAAACGATGCTGGCAGGAGCGTATACACCGTGACAAGGACGGCAATGTGCTGATACCGCCTATGATGTTGGTTAAGTCGGTACAAAACGCGGCGGGATATTTAGGCATGAAAATACCCGGTATGCGCAATGCCACATACAACAAACGTTTTCGTTCGGGTGTGCGGACTAACGAATCGATAGTGTTGCCGATGAAATGGCAAGATGTGCCCGGCGAATGGTATTTAGTACCGAGCGATGGCAAACCGGGCGGCGGTACCCGTGTCGAGAAATGTTTTCCGGTAATTGACGAATGGGGTGGCGGTATGACGTTTTATATTACCGATGACATCATTACGCGCGACGTGTTTCAAGAACATTTGAATATTGCGGGTCAATTAATCGGGATCGGTCGCTTTAGGCCGCAAAATGGCGGTTATTATGGGTGTTACACGGCCGAAATAAAAACGTGGAAAGATGTCTAGCAATATAAAACCAAAAGACAAACCAAGAACATCGGCAAGGGCATCGTCTGATTATTTGCGCATGCGCGAACTAATCAAGGTGCTCGAAGATGGCGAAACGTATTTATGGGAAGAGCTAGAGCGGTTTTTCGATGTGGCGATGGACGAGCGGGGAAAAGCGATGTTTCGCCGTGCTATGTTGGCCGACAAGCGATTATATAGCCCGCTGGCACATCCGGCGCGTGGTTTGGGTGTGGTTATGGCGGAAGGTAGGACGGTCGCCGACAACGTCGAGGATCAAGCCAAACGCGCATATAATGCGACGGCCAAAGTTATAGAGACGATCGATATTGCGTATAGTTACGATGGCGTACCGGCCAGCGATAAAAAATTCATGCGGGCGATGAAAGCGCACAACCAAATGGTGATTAATTCTAGGCTTGCAAAACCCATTAAAAAGAAACGCCCGAGAATGTCAAACGATGCTGGCGGTCGAGAGTGGTCGCCGAGTATGTTGGGTGCTCAATGAGGGGTATGGTTAGGTGTGGTCGGGTAAGGTGAGGTAAGGGCAGGTGTGGTCAGGTCGGGTAGGGTGAGGTTTGGTATGGTTGGGTTGGGTCCGGTATGATAAGGTGAGGTCTGATGCGGCACGGTTCGGTGCGATTCGTTCGGGTAAGGTAAGGTGAGGCGAGGTATTGATATCGTCCATAAAACACCCGCCGGGAAATGGCCCAAAACACGATGACAAAACCGGCACAAAATAGCCGGTCACAAACCATATGATTTATGGACTCGAAGCGTATTATCAATTACTCGATATACGCATTATTAACCGCTCATGGCGGTTATGGTGCCATCGGCGGCGTAATTAACGTTGAGATAAAGGGGCATTATGATCGAGGTAAAAAACATGGTATCGGTGACATATGAAGACAATATTACGGTGTCGGTGCGTTGTCCTAATTGTGAGCGATTAACACGCCCCGATGGTCATGTATTAGCGGACGGCGGCGTGTTGTTAAGCAATCCGGGCGGAACATGCCCCAAATGCGGGCGGGTCGCATTAAAAGAAGTTGGCAAGTAGGAATGGACTCACAAATCGTTGGTTACGGCCGTCTTGCCCGTACGGGCAAAATCCAAAGCGGCTGAGCTTTATTCGTTTTCGGTTTGGAGAGAGGCGCCCGGTTTTGGGGAAACGCCGGGCGCCTCACCGGAATCGTCAAAAGGATGATCAATGTTTTGGCGATCGCTCATAATACGCCTGTTATACGATGGACCGCGAACGACGTGGTTTTGGTATTTAGTCACGAGTTTGTTGATATTTAGCCTCGGCGCCGCGGTGATTGCTGGCCGGAATTATGAGCCGGACACGTTGACCGGCGTCGCCATTTTGAGTTGGCCATTCATGGCGTTTTGGAAGTATAAAATACGATGATCTGGCATATATTAAACGGTTGCAGTTGTTTAGTAGTAATAATGATATTTTGGCTTGTAATTATTATTGGCGGTATATGTTGGTTTATGTTCGGGAGTTAATTGCGAAAAACAGGGCAAGCCGTATGCTATGTGAAAAGGGGGTATGTTGACAAAATTTACCTTGACACCGGATGCCACCAACGGGCAACTGTGGTCGGACGAGAATAACGAATATATACCGTTGGTCGATAAAATCCGCCCGGAACATGTCGGGCAAGTTATAGCGATCAACCAAAATAAAGCAAAGTACCGATACGATGGGGTTTATACGTGCGATTTGGTTGTGCGCGTGCTGGCGTTTTACAAAGTCAATGGGCTCTCGTTGGCGTTGTATGAGCTTGTCGGCGCGAGCAATCCCGCCCCGCCGGGCACTCCGTGGGCGAATAAGATGATCCGATATGATAATAAACGCCAACAAGTATTAAAAAACTGGCTGAAAGCGGTGAATCCATACAAAAGGACAAAAAGAGAAAAAAAACGCGCCAAACGAAGGGCTAATAAATGCGCGACATCGTGAGGATTGCATTCTATTGGGGGTTGATGGCCGGTGTTGCGGCCTATGGCGCGTTTCATGCCATCGCCGGGGAAACGCTCACCGCGCTGTTGTGTGTTGGTTTTATCTATCTGTTATGGAAAAAAGAGGCAGACGAATGATTGAGGACATCAAGCGGTTGATTATTCTGGCGTGGTTTATGGGACCATGGACGGCCATTATCTATTGGATCGTTTTATATGATCCGCCGGTTATGTATTGGTTGCCTATTTGTATCGTATGGTCGGTGATCTGGATCGTCGGCGGTAACCAGTTGACGGTCAAACTATTCCCCGGAGTATGGCCGGAATATGAAAAAAAGCATCGTCGCCCGAAAAGGAAGTGAAACCTACAAATACACCAAGGCGCCGGGCGAGTGCGGCCGGTGCGGTCGTGTATCGTGGGAAATGAGGGGAGGCGACTGGGTGTGTCTCAAATGCGGCCATCGGGTCAACGTGGTGTACCATATCCGGCGGCTGGCACGGAATAAACGTATATGAAAAGGGGGAACAATGGTTGACATCGAGGATTTGAGGGCAATGGCACGGGCGAGGGCATGGCGACAGCATGGGCGCAAATTCTGGATATGGCTCGGGATCGGCGCCGTCGGTTTTGCGGTGACCGGCATATTTGGCGCGGTCCCGACGGTTATCGTTTTGTTTGTGGTGCTGGTCGCCATGGTCATTATACACCGGCGCCACAATCGCGATTATCGGGCCGCATTAGAGGGCATTTGCGCCGAAATCGACAAAAACGACGCGCCAATGCTGGTCGTGACCGATAATTATATGGACGCTACCAAATCGGGGGTATAATGGGCAAATACGTGCTCATACTGGCGGCGATCGTATTTATCGGGTTGCTGGCGGGGTTTTTGCATTATTTACAGGCCGCCCCGAGTCATGTATACAGTGGCGACATGATATTGACCCGCGCCGAGCTCGATGAATTTGTGATCCAAGCGGATCGCCCCGGTTATCACCTGGTTGATTTTGACGAATATATGACCGTCGGCGACCGGACATCGTTTTCATTCAAGGTGCTGGCCGACGAGCCCGGTTTCGATTATGGCCGCTATCACGGCAACCAGACGAGCGACAACGCCCGGAATATAGCGATCATCGTCATGTGTACGCTGTTTATGCTGGTCGTCGGCGGCGCGCTGGTCATACACTGGCGATCCGGGTATGCCGAGGGCGGGTATTATTCGAGTTATTGATGTGTAAGTGAAAGTTGTCAATTGTGTTGATTGTAGAATGTTGGATTGACGTTGTGTATTAAAACAAAGGGGGCGTGCAATGCCATATCCCGAAGTTATCGGATTGATCGAGTCCGCATTGTGCCCGGTATGTAATTGCCATATATTCGCCCGGAAGGGTTGGAAGGGTGACGGGAAACGGAGCATATTCGTTTATTGCGAATTAGACCGTAAACACATCAAGGCGTTTATTAACCGATGGCACGAATCCAAAGAATATGTCGATTTTAATGATTGGAAGTTTATCGAGGGGCAAATGCAATGCCCGGTATGTCATGGCGGGCTTGCGATAGCCGATTTTAAAAGCGGAAAGCCCGGATATGACATACGATGCAAGTCCGACCCGGAGCATTTTCACGGCTGGATGAATAGGCCCGATCAAATCCAATGGTTTGATTTTAGCGACCCCGTAGAAGATGAATAACAAGATTATCCGCCTAGTGCTGTTGGCATTGGTGATCCGTTTGGTGATTGCCCCGTTTACCTATCACCCATGGGAATATCGGACGTATAACAATACATGTGCCAATATCCACGACGGCATCAATCCATATTCATATTTTTGGGAATTAACCGAGGAAGCCAAAAGCCGCGACGAATACGATTTAGAATACTACGAATATTGGGCATATAGCCCCGCCGGTCTGGCGTGGCTGGCGATCTTATCCCCTTTGGACCCGGAGCCGATAGACCCGTTTGCCGAAATCGAGGACCAAACCCCCGACCCGCTGTTATCGTTTTTATTCAAATTACCTTCCATTATCGCCGATCTGATTTGCGGTTATCTATTATACCGGCTGGCGGTCCGAATCAAGCATAATAACCCCTATCAAGTGCTCAAATGGTGGTTATTGATGCCATTACCATGGTTTTTGACTGCTGTTTGGGGCGGATTTGACAGTGTGGTGCTGGCCGGGATACTGGCGGCGATCCTCTTGATCATGCGGCCCGGTCTTTCCGGTCTGGCGTTGGGATTCGGGGCGGCCGTCAAAACCTTACCGGTGTTTATTGGTCCGGTGTTTTTAATTCATACCAAACGGAGGAAATGGGTCAAACTGGTCGGCGCGGCGGCCGCTGTCATGCTGGCCGCCTGTTTTTACTATCTAATTGTAAGCCCCGGCGATCTATGGGGGGCGATGGTCGGTTTCCATGGGGGGCGATACGGCGGCGGGTTGACGATCTATTCGGTTTGGCAATTAGGACGCCAAAATGTTGTTTGGGATATCGTATTCAAGTCAATATGGGTGATCCCGTTGGTCATCGGTTGGCTTTGGATATGGCGACGGCACTCCGGGGAAATCATAAAAGGGTGTGCGTTGACATTATTATGGTTTGTGATCGCCTCAAAGCTGGTCAATCCGGCGTATATGTTGTATGTATTCCCGTTTATGCTGTTATTTAGTCGCAAAATGCCATCATTTTGGCAATTAATGTTGTGGCAAGGGGTGATATTAACGTGGATATTCTTTAACCTCAGTATAAGTCTGTTTTTTATGTATCCACTATATGAGTGGTTTGATTATCATGTGATCCGTTTCCCCGATGCAATCGCCTACATGGCATATTTGGGTTTCGGCTGGCTTATATGGGTGTTGAATATTAACATATTTAGAGATTGGATTAAAAAATAGTTTTAATTTCCCGCTTGACATATGAATAGTCAATGGGGTATGGTATGGGCCATCTTGAGCGGGGCGCGACTAGCTCAGTCTATAAGCGCACCGCTCTTTTTTATTGTGCGCGGTCTTTTGAGTTGGTTGTCGCCCGGTTCGAAAGGGGGTCTACAACGTGGATTATATCAAAGGGCCGATGCTCCAATTGTTCGCCGGTTTCCTCATTCTGTTGGTCGGCGTGATTCTGGCGTCGCCGCTGGTTGACGCGTTGGGAACTGTGACCCTCGGTACCCAGTACACGGGTGCATCAAGCATCCGCGATCTATTGCCATTAATCTGGTTTATCGCTCTGATGGCATCGGGTATCGGGCTCGTGGTCATGGGTTTCCGCGGGTTGCGGCAATAGGTAGATACTGAATTATTGTACGGGGCGGCGGTGCATGATTGAGCATGTACCGGCCGCCCCGCGCGGTATATCCGGGGGGTTGCTAATGACAGCATATAAAACGGTATTAGCAACAAAGGACAAAAGCGAGGCGTTACGTTATGCGGACAAATTGGAAGGACAGCGCTATAACGTGCGCCGTGCCAAATCTACAGACGGGCGGTATTTAGTAAAAAAAGGCAAACGAAAACCGGGGCGCAAACCGGCGGCCAAACGGCCAGCCGCGCGAAAAAAGAGCCCGGCCAAACGCAAAAAGTTATTTGGTTTCGGGCTTATCTAAACGCCGGTTAACGCGGGCACGGAAGGGGGCAATATGGCCGTGATTCAAAAACAGCCGGTGTTATATATCGGCCCGAATCGCCGCTATAAGGTATTTAATTGCGAGGTATACGGCAAACATGCCATCGATCACAAAGGGTTTAGGGCGTGGCATTTGTTGCCGCGTTTTATCGTGCCAATTATCAAGGGGAAAAAAGTTATCGCCGAGGCGTTGATCGTCACCGAGGCGAGTGAGTTGCCGATCGATCCGGCCGGGCGGTATGACTACGAGGCGCCCGAGACATTGACATGTATGGACGGGCTCGCCAGTCTGCAGAATCTAGCCTCGAACCAAACCGGCCGGGACGAGCCGAATTGGATCATACTCGCCATTATTCTGTTGGCCATTGTGATCGGGGTTATCGCCATCGTGGCGATGATCACACACTTTTTTTAACACGTAGAGGGGGCTATACGTGGCATATAAAATCAAGATTAATTTGCCCGGCATCGGGCATTTGGGGGGGGATGACCGACCGCATGAACGATTGGCGGAGCCCGCCGTCTCACAGTTGAACGAAGTGGGAAGCGCCCCCCCAATGGACGTTAACAACGACAAACCGGTGGCGGCCGCCACCATGGCGAAATCGAATAGAAAAGGGCGGCCGGTCTGGCGTTGGGCGATCGACATATCCGATCCGGCGCGGATCAAGCGGATCAATATCAATGACAAAGAACAATACCCGGTCGGCGTGCCCAGTAGTGCGATTCTAAAGCGGGTCGGATTCGGTAAGGGGCCGCGCCAGTTGGCGATTCGCTTGCCGGTCAACGGAAACAAAGACGGCGATTACGAATTCGCCGATCTGTATGAGCGGATCATGGCGCAGAATCCGGGGTCGACGCCGTTGCAGTTATACGTCGATTTGATGCAACCGCAATTGCGTAAACTCGTCAATACGTCGCCGAATATATGGCACCGGGTCCAAACGGGCGCCTATATCACCGCGTTGATCGTGTTAATTATCGTTGTTGCGTTGATCATTGTCATATTGTTGGGGGGGTAATTTATGAATAACAAATCGTCGCTCACGAAAGCACCGAAACACCCGGCGGAAACCATGCCCGTCGACCAACGGGTCGAGGGCAATGGGCACGATGCCGAGGGTAATTTTGACCAGTTTGTGCATTATGACGCCGATCCGACCGAGGCGTTTGCCAAGCATTTCGAAAAACTCGGCCATGGCATCGGCCCGGCCGAGGAAATGCTCAAAACGGGGCAAGATACCATCGAGTTGATTGTCCGTAGCCGGACAAAAACGGAAAACATCGGCGCCATGATCACGCTGTTATTGAAGGCGGATTGTGACGAAATGATCGCCTCGACCGGAAAACTCAGTCGCGCCATATACAGCCGCATGGCCGGGGTGTACGCGCTGGCGTTTTCTATCGGTGAAAACGGCGGGGCGCGCCGGGAATTCGTCCAAATCACCGCCGCCGAGCGGCGCATGATGGACGGTGAGGCGGAACGCCAGCGCCGCGGGTTTTTCAATAGAGGCCGGGGGTTTTAAGTAAGTGCTCACACTGGAAAAAATGCACTGGTTGACCCGCCCGCATATGTTTGACAATACGCTCATGCTGGCGTTGGCCATGCCGCGGATCGAGGTCGAGCCGCCCAAGCCGGAATATTATCAACCCGAGGGGCTTGTGATCGGTTACACCGGGCGCCGCCGCCGCGGCAAGTCATTGTCATTGGTGACCATCGCCAAAATGATGTTGGACATATACAAATATCCGGTGTTGGCGAATTTTTGGTGCTCGTTTGCGACCGGCTTGCCCGATGCAAAAACCGAGGGGTTGTATACCGGTCGATTCACTCTTGAGGAAATCGTAGCTTTGCCCGACGAGCTCCATGATTGCGTTATCTTGTGGGATGAAATCGACCGCGTGTTTTTATCGAAACGGTCAACGACGCTTATCTCGGAAATGCTGGAAAACGGGCTCAATTTACTCGGGAAACGCAATATATGGTTTTTTTGGGGGGCTCAGAATATACGCCGGATCAATTCGTCATTGTTCTGGCAAACCGATCTATTATTCGAATGCGACTCGCGCGACAAAGGGTATTCGGTCCCCATGACCATGACCGACTTGCACGGGGCATTCGGTGAGCCGGGCACTCAAGTATTTCGCATTTTGCGCGATACATGGCGCCATAAACACCAATACAACACGCGGGAAATGTTTGACCCAATGGAGCGCTTGAGCGTGCGAATCAATCGATCACAAAAGGGGGCAACACCGCCCGGCGAGGAACGCTTGCCGGACGACGTATTCATGGGCGTTTGAGGAAGCAAATGATTGGGCATATTGACGACGCCGCGATCTGCAGAGTGGCCGGAGGAAACCGGAGCGGATCGGCGGCGTTTTTGTTTGTTGGGGGCTATAGGTGAATACATTGAACATTTGCGCAATATTCAGTTTGCTACTTTATATATTACTTTCGATGACTGTTGGCGCTCATGCCGAGGTCGACAATAGTCGGGTATCGATTGATTTACCCGATTCGGTGTATACGGCGATTACAGCGTCGGGAACGTCGGCCGCCATAGCGCCAATACTGGCCGCCGACGATGGCGATATGGCGAATTATGTGTTCAGCAAGGGGTACGATCCGGCAAATGTGAAATTGATCTATGATTATGGCGACATCAATGCCAACACGGCTATTTATGCCGATGAAAACACCGGCCAATATTACGCGGTAATAAGCGAGTTGCCGATGGTCAACCCCGATAAAACACCGATCGGGACGGGTTGGGTTTTAAGTGAGGGCAATTACACGAGCCCCAACAATACATTTCGGGCAACGGTGACACCCGCCGGGCAAGTTACGGTCGCGTTTCCATATCATGATGTCGGCATAATGCAATATCAACCGACTGTGAGCATTGACGGCGTGCCGATAAAGGCCAAAACGGCCCCGCAATTATTGGCATATGACTATTTCGGCAATCCGAATTATACAAATAACTGTTTGATTTGGGATTATGGCGTGTGTGTGCGTATATTACGGCAAATTGAGGGCCAATTACAAGGCCGTTGGGTGTTTAACGAAATTCCTGCAAACGACATCGTTGTTACCTACAATCAAAGTGGTGGCTACAAATTAGCACTAGGCCCATATGCGATCGACGGGGATACCGAACGGATCACACCGGACGATATCGAAATGCAAGCCGACGTATGCGGCTGGCCGGTTGTAATAGGGGATACCTTAACTGTTTACCCCGACGCCAATCCTGAAACGGATACCGTTGACGGCCGTACAACGCGTTATATACCCGGTAGCACGAATTGGGACGGGTTACACGATTTGGATGGAACCCACGTTAGCGATAGCAATACTAGCGATTATTTGGGATTGGGTAAAGGCGCGGGTACAACCAATTATTTGCAATTATCCCGCATGGTAATGCTATTCGATACGTCAGCACTTCCCGACGATTGCGTAATAACAGGAGCTACCCTATCGGGATATGTTACCAGTGTGGTAGCGGAGTTGTCGTATGATGCCTATTATAACGTATATGAATCTAATCCCGCATCAAATACAAGTTTAGCGGCATCTGATTATAACTTAGCAAGATGGGGCGATACGCCATTATCTACGGCTATAATAAGCGACGATTTGACTACATCGACCTATAATGATTGGACATTAAATGATGACGGTTTAGCGATAATCAGCAAGACTGGAATAACAAAACTAGGGTTCCGATTAGTAGACGATGCGACCGATACCGACCCGTCTATCGGCGCTGTCGGCGGCGCAGAATATATATATTTTTATATGGCGGAACAAGGCGCCGGGTATAAACCAAAATTATATATTGTTTATACCGAAGTGGCGGCGCCATCCGTAACAACACAAGCCGGGGATACGGTAACTTATAATTCATTCAATGCAAATGGGACGATCACCGCTATTGGTACCGGAACCCCGAGTCAACGGGGGTTTTGTTACACCACAAGCGGCACACCGACGACGGCCAACGACACGGTAAGCGAAGCATGGGCAAGCGGCACCGGCGCTTATAGCTTGAGTATAACCGGGTTGACCGCCGATACGACATATTATTATCGCGCGTATGCCGTGACGACGAGCGGTACCGGTTACGGTGACGTAGTAGACGTAACAACGCCATGGCAACCGCCGTCGGTTGTCACCGGAACGCCGACAGCCATTGCGCACGACAAAGCGGCGGGGCATGGCACAATCACCGTGGTCGGGAGCGGAACCCCGAGTCAACGCGGGTTATGCTGGTCGCACACCGGCACGCCGACGACCGATGATTGGATCGCCGTCGAGGCATGGGCCGGGGGCACCGGCGCTTATACGCTCGATATGTTGCCGCTTGCGGGGACGACCACATATTATGTGCGCGCATACGTAACATTATTGAGCGGAAGCGTTACATATGGCGACGTTATCGAATTTATGACGGCCGACGTCTCGGCAACCGGGGGCGGTGATTGTACCGACTGTGAGGCAGACGTCGCCGCATTAAATAGCTGGTTAAGGGGGGTCATCATGGAATTAACATACTGGGCGGCGTTGCTGGTCGCGCTGGCGATCACCGTTGCCGCTTACCACATGCGCAATCTAATGTTGCAATTCACGGCCGCTATGTTCTGGACCGGAGCCGGTATATATATGTTTTTAGAACCGCCATGGGATAACACGGCGGTCGGCCAGTTTTTCGCGTGGCCGCCGATCATGATCGGTATATATCTCTTATTTATGATCGGGTTTCAATTGTTCGCCGGTGAACGTGATTACGAATAAAGGTAGTGCAATTACGTGTTTATGGCACGTTTGCAAATATTAAAAGGAGTGTGAGCCATGGCAGGGAGAAAAGGCCGCCGACGCGGCCGTAAAGGCACAAGGCGATCATCAAGCAAAAAACGCGTATATGTCAAAGGGCATTATCGCAAAAAATAGCGTGATGATCCTATAGTGTACTCGCGCCCGCCCAAGGGAAAACCGGGCCGGTTGTGGTTAAGCCCCCAACAGCCACAACCGGCTCACCGGGCACCGCCATGAATCACAAAACAAAAAGATGGCCGACGAAACACCGCCCCGGATCGACAAGCCGGTCGCCAAACCGGGAACGACCGACCCGGAGCGTTTAGACGTAACACCGGCGCCGAAACCGGGTACGCCGGAATATGACGCCTTGCAAAAAGCAAAGGCCGGTCAGACGGTTGTCGTCAATGAGCGCGCCGATAAGAGTCAAAACATACAAACCCTACGGTATACACTCACCCCCGACGATATCCGCAAGATTCAATCCGGTTTTGTGTTGACCATACCGGATATGGGATACCTCACCGATCCGACCGAATTGCAACGGGCGATCGACACGGGGTACGTAGAGCGCGAGCGGGTGATCACCGCCGTCGCCTCAACCCCGACAGTTGCACCGGATCGGGCAACACTTGAGGAAGTGGTCGAACTGCAACGGTCCGGCGTTTTGCCCGCCGGGGACGTATCCGCGGCCGCGGGGGTGCTCGCGGGGACCATCGAGGCGCCCGCCGTGCCCGTGGAAGTCCAACAGGCCGCCGCCGACACCGGGATCGGCCGGACGCCGACCGCCGCCGACTGGGCGGCCATGAAACAAATCGCCGATGCCCCGACAAAGGGCGAAAAACAGTATTTGACCCGTCAATACCAAATTGATCAAGGCATGCCGGTGACCGTCACCGTCGACCCGTTCGCCTTTGATACGAGCCGGGACGATGATCTGTATAACTTTATTGAGTCCGGCGCCTCGCCCCAAATCGTCGACCAGACGTTCGGCGCCGGGGCGTATGATGCGTATTTCGAGCGCCAAAAATGGCGCCAAATTGCGGCCGACGCATTGACGCGATATCCGGCCGATCAAGAGGGATTTATCGACGTCGAGGCGGCTATGCGTGCCGGGGTGTCCCCCAAGTTGATCGATATCGCATTGGGCGAGGGGACCGCCGCCGAATACGCCCAAATCATTGCGGCGAACGATAAACGTCAATCGGCGTTGGACGTGCTGAGCAATTATCCCGCCGAGCAAGAGGGGTATATCGACATCGCGGCTGCCGTCCGCGCGGGCGTCGATGACGAGCTCATCGATTATGTATTCGGCGAGGGGACGGCGGCCCAGTTCCACGAGTATGTAACCGCTCAAGAGCAATTAAAACCCTATCAAACCAACACCGGAGAACTAAACGCCTATCAAGCGATCGACGAGGGGGTCGATCCCGATATTATCAATCGGTACTATGGAAACGCCGACGCATATCAAACCCTCGTCGATAAACGCCAGCGATTGCAAGAGGATTTTGTGCTCAACCCGGCGAATGGCCAGTGGGTCGACAAAAAGTTGGTGTATGAGCATTACGGGGTATTCGAGCCGACCCTCGGGATCATGGATATCGATTGGGACCGATTCAACACCGATCTGGCCAAAGTGCGCGCCTCGAAAATGCTCGAATCGATCCCGTATGATCAAGTCGCCTCGCAATTGTATGAAACTGGCAACGAATACGAGCGCAAAATCGGGGCGATCATGGCGGGTGTACCGGCCGAACGCCTCGAAATGTGGGATTTTAGCGCTCAAGAATTTCGCGACGCCGCCGAGCTCGCCGATCCGCTCACCCAGTGGAAAAAAGTCACCGGCGAATATTACCTCGAAATGAGCGTGCAAGAATTCGACGCCATTGAAGACACCGAGGAACGCATGCACGCGTACAAAATCCGAAAGCAAGCCGAGGACAATGAGCGCTTGCGCGGTTGGGCGCGCGAAAGTATGAAACAGGGCGAGCAAATCGAGGGGGGTGTTACGAAAGGCGATATCGCCGCCTATAAGACATGGCCGCCGGACGAACGCGAGCAATTTTTAACCGAGAATTACACCCCGGAACAAGCGGCAATCATCCGTTATGAGGCACCGCGTCGCGGTATATATGGCGACGAATACCCGGACATGGAGCACAAACTACTCGATACCCCGTCATGGCTAGTCCCGGCGGAAGATACTATCAAAGAAGCGGTCACGTTGGGGAACATTGATACGGGCACCTATAACCGGGACGATCTAGGGAAGCGGTATGATTTACAGGCGGAATTAGTCGACGCTACCATGCGCGCCGATCTGGACAAAATCACCGAGCTCTATAATGCCGGGGCATTCGGCGGCCAGCGCGGCGAGGCGTATCAAGCCTATGTTGACGCGTACACCGAAGCGGCACAAACCCGGCGATTAGAGGATTCAGTGCGAACCGGGTCCATATTGGGACTAACCGCATTGAGGGACGAGGGGTATTTCGCCGATAATCCGCAATTATACGATCGGTTTATCGAATATGTCGAGCAAGGCGGCCGGGAAATGCCAGATGTCACCCAATCGGAAATCGACGCCGCGGTGTTGCAGACGTTGGGCACACGCGACCATTTTGCCGACGAAATACTGGAATCACAGCCGGAACTATCCGATATAACCAAAGAACTATTGATCGGGGCAACACCGATATATGGCACAATGCACACATGGGATGATATGTCGAACGGATGGCGAGCCGCCAGCATATTGACCGATATATTAACCGTCGTCCCGTTTGTGAATGGCATGTCAGCCGCCGCCCGGTTGTCGGTTGGCACCGGGAAAACGGCGCGGATCGCCGCGGCCAGCAAGGCGATACCGTCGCTCATATGGGAGGAAATCAAGGCGCCGGTGACCATGGTCAAGGCGCCGGTTAAAACCGCCAAATGGTTAAAACAAGAGTTGGGCGGCATGGCAATGACCGGGTTGCACCCGAAGGGGATACCTGTGTCGGTTGCCTCACAAGCCGAGCACACCGGCCGGTTGTGGATCGAGCTCGCCGGTTCACCGCAAGATGCGATGCGAATCCGCGATATATTGATGGACAAGGCGCTGGCCGGTGATCTGGTCGACGGTCTGGCGATGCATATCGAGGGGGGCAAGGTGTATTCATTGCGCCCGTCGCGTGTTTTACAGGAATTAGGCGCCGGGGCGGCGCATTCATCGCCCGACGTGCGCGAAATGGTCGAGCAAGGGATCGAGGTCAAATGGCGCGAGGGGCAAGGGGAAGCGGGGCAAGGGCTATTTGTTGCCGAGGAAGCCAAGCCTCGTTTTCAAATTAGCTCGGCGCACGGCGACAAGCCGGGGAAAGCCGATATCCCCAAAACATCGGAAATGGCCGAGCTCGAAAAACAGATGAAAACCGCCAAGCAAACATGGGTCGATGCGGTCCTCAACCGGGCGCCGCGATCCGAGCAAAAACGTCTTTGGAATGATTACCTCAAAGTCGAGAATGAGTATGAAGCGGTATACGACATCGAGCGTCAAAACCGCATTAAATACGTCGAGGCGGAATTTATCAAGGCCAAACAATTGGGCAATGAGGCTCGGGCCGAAGCGCTGGCCGACGAGCTCGCTGAGCTTGAATACCGGCCGATGCGCGGCACCAAGTATTTGAGCCCCGAGGAAGCGGTGCGGACAACACCGACCGAAAAAACGTATCGCGGCGCGGCGGAAATGGAAAAACACCTAGATGTCGGCGAATCCATCGCCCCGAGCGAGGATATCTTGCGCGTATTCGGCGCTCAAGCGAGTTACCATGGTGTACCGCGCAAGTTCGATCTGTTAGACGTCGCCATGCTCAAAGTGGCCGGACCCTATGAAACGATCCGACAGATATTGCTCCCGCCGCTGATGGTGCAACGGTATATACCCGATTATCTGGCCGGTTACTTCAAAAAAATAAAACTCGGCGCCGCCGACAGTGCTCAAGAGGCGGCCGGGTACCGGCAAGCGGCAGATAACGCGCGCACCGCCGGGGATATAAAGGCGGCCGACGAACTGCAGAACATCGCCAATATCAAACAACAGCGGATCAACTATATCGACACACTATACGAAAAATACGCCGACGAGCTCGTCGACATTCGAGCGGCCGGGGATATACCGGCCGACGAAATACTGGGCGAGTTGATCGCCATGGATATGGCGGACGCCGCGCGGCGATTAGAGGGCGCGGGCGATGTAACCGGAGCCGCCCGCATGATGGATGCCTCGATGGATATCCGCGGGGGGCGAATTACACGTGATATAAGACTCGCCGAGGACATCGGACGCACCGGCACGGTGAGCGGTTTGGTGCGTGGCACCGGTGAGCTAATGCGCCGCCAACAAACGGGTGAGGAAACCGTCACCCGTGACCATATGGGGGAAACACCCGAACCAATGGAACGGGCCGACCGTCGGCCCGACGTTTCGGAACGATTAACGCCCCGGATATCTGGCGGACCCGCCGAGTCGACTCTATACTCCGTAGAGCGCGGCCGGGGGGGACGTCTGTCAGAACCGGGCGTCGATCGGTTACCGGTTGAGCCCGGCACCCGCGAGGTAACTAGCCGCCCGCGGGATAGCGCGCCCCGAGCACCGCGGGGACGCGTGCCGGGCCGCCGGGAGCTAACGCCTCGGGACGAGCCGCGTCGCAAGCCGGGCCGCCGGGAGCTAACGCCTCGGGACGAGCCGCGTCGCAAGCCGGACCGCCGCCAACAGGAACCGAGGACGCCGGAACCGAGGACGCCGGAGCCGAGGACGCCGGGGCCGCGAACCCCGGAGCCGAGGACGCCGGGACCGCGCACGCCCGTTGTACGCGTGCCGCCCGCGCGAGTTACACCGGTGCGGGTGACCGCCGAGCGGGTGCCACCCGTGCGCACACCCCCGGTACGAATTCCGCCCACGCGCACGCCCCCGGTGCGCACGCCCGATGTGCGCACACCCGATTCGCGCTATCGGGCGACATGGTTATCCGGCCGCGATCTGGATAAAGTGCCGAAAAGCGAACGGCGGTCGATTACCGGCTGGCGTCAAGGGTTTATTATTAAAATTCTCAATACCGAAACCGGTGAGCTCTGGCACGTCCCCGAGGACGAAAAACCCGACTGGGTACGCGTGGCCAGGGGGGGCGACTCGGCATATCGCTCGTTTTCATCCAAAGGCGGGGCGATCCCGTCGTATGTGGTGCCCATGGGGGCACAACGGGTGTATGTCACCAATAAAGGGCTAAAATTCCGGCCGGTCGGGGGGTTCAAATGAACAAATTGAAAGCACTGGCGGATCTTACAACGCACACAATGATCATACTTTTCATATTATTGGTCGTTTTGGCATTGCCGCAAACGGTCGAGGCGCAAGACAAAGCCGACAGCTTGACAATCAAATCGGTGACGTGTTTTCGGCATTTGATCGAGGAAAACGACATGTTGATCATGGTCCATTATGACATAGCATACAGCGGGACATTGCCGGACGAAAACGCCGACGAGTTATATATGATCCGCATGTTTGACTCGGGGACCGAGGTCGCAATTGACATACCCTATTCCATCGGCGCCCAACGCGGATTTAACGAGGGGGTCGGCGGGTTTTACTGGGCCGCCAGCGGATCATCGCCCGCATGGGGCGGCTCATACGACGTCGTATTGCAAGGCAACCCGACCGTATGGGGAGACGTCGAGGACTGGAAAACCACAACCACGCTCGGCGATAGTAATTGGAGCAATTACGACACCCAAACCGAAAACCGGGTGTATCTATACCTTAGTATACTGGAAATCGCCGAGGATTTAGAGGCGGATTGGTCCGAGACGCTTATCGTGAGCGGTTCAATCGGCGACCAGTTGAACGAAACCGGGTCATCATACTTTAACGGGGCGATCCCCGCATTATCTTTCATGTGCCCCGAGGTTTTCAGCGTGGTCGATATCTGGCCGAACTGGCCGTCGGGTGAGTGGGAACGTGAATACGCCGAGAGTATTGCCGATACGGTCGACGATAGCCCAATCGGCGATCTGGTCGAGGTCATCGAGCGCAATTTGAGTATATCGTACATCGCCGCCGGAAGTATATTTGTATTTATCTGTTTCGGCATCGTGGTGTTTTTGACGTATGCCCGGTGCGGCGGGCAAGGCGACGAGGGGATACTGGTCGGTTTGCCGGTGCTCATGATGGGGGTACGCCTCGGGCTTTTGTCCATGAGCGCATGGGCGATCATGGTCGTCACGTTGATTTTGCTTGTCGGTTATATTCTATTCTTTAGGCACGGATAGGGGGATGATATGAAAACACACAAAGCGGAATATCTGGCGACGGCCGCGGTCCTCGCATTCTTTGCGGTGCTGTTGATCCCGGTGTATCTGGCATTCGCCGCCAGCGGATACGACTACAGTGCCACGCTCACCTTGACCAATACGAGCGGGGCGGATTATAACGGCCGCTGGCTTGTCGATACGTTTCCCAAAGCGCTCAAGGACGGCGGTTTCATCTACCAAGACGACGGCGAGGACATTTATTATAGCGCCGGGAACGCGTGCGCCATGGCACTGAGCGATGCCGGGACGCAATCGTGGGCATACTGGCCGGGGACGATCCCCGCCGGGTCCAACGTGGGGACGGTGTATACCGGGAGTCATACCGCAACGCGCGATCAACAATGGATCGCCGCCGGGTCGGACGCATGCACGGTGAGCGATCACGCCGATCTGGATGTCGAACAAGAGTTTTTGCTTGAAGCGACCGTCTTGCTATTCAAGGCGCCGACCACGGGGGTTTATAAAATCATTGACAAGGTACCGGATACGGGCACGCCGACCGGGTACCAGTTAATCATTACGGGAACGCCACAAGCGCAATTCAATATATACGGGTCCGGCACCGAGGCGAGCGTCGCCATTGATCTGGCGGTCGGCGTCCAAACCGAAATCCAAGCATGGTACAACGGCGTCGATGCGGTGATCACCGACGGGACCAATACCGACACCATGGCCATGAGCGGGTCGGTGTCCCAAAACAGCGAGAGTTTAGAAGTGTGCGAGCTCGCCGGGTTGTGTGACGACGTGGCGATCAAGGAGTAATAGCCATGAAAAACAAGATCATCATATCAACACTTTTTATATTGCTATTATCGATCATGATTAGCCCGGCATATGCCACCTTGACCAATTTAGGGTATAACATCGACGTTGATTATTCTGTAATGACGACCGTAACACAATATAAAACACAACCGCGTCCCGCCTTTGTTGATACTAGCGGGACCGATGCCATCTATGTCAACGCGTTAACGTCACAAGCGGACCCGACTAAAATCCGCCTGTTTACCACTAGCCTATCGAATACCGGAACGGTCAACGGGGTGATCGGTTATTGCGATGTTGCCGGATATGATGCCAGTGGGGCGATAGCGCATGCCGTGATCCCGGTCAATCGATCCACGGACCCGCAATTGTTCGCGGTGTTGTATCGCAAACAAACATCCAACAAGGCAACCGTCGGCACGTTTACCGTAACGTCGAGCGGTAGCGTGTCCGGGGCGTTGCTGGATACCTACGACGTATGGGCCGCCGCTGTTGACGCGGGCGATGGGTTTTATGTCACCGATGGTATTGTGGTTGCATACTTTGTCGATAGTACAACCCATCGGGCTTATTCGTTATCAATCGATAATAGCGGGGATATCGACGACGGCGGGCCCATTGATACACACGCCAATCTAAACGGATATGACTACAGTTTTAGTGTGTTTCCCGTTTCCAATCCCGATGACTACGAGGGCGGGGGGTGGTGGGGGTCCACTAGCAACACATCGGGAACGGCAAAGCAAGTCGTTTTGAATACGTTTTACGTAGACAACAGCGGTAATTTTACCGATGGGGATAAAAACAAACAGCCGACGAATCTAAAATATCGCGGCGATTACAGCGGGCCGCCGGTGAACATCCGCGGGTCCGATTACTGGTTGTTTGGCTATAGCCCGTCAACCGATGATACGGACGGGTACGCCTGTACGCTGGAAATCACGGCAACCGGGTCTATTAGTGCCACCATGACCGACTCGTTTGAGTTCCAAAACGCACCGACGACGTATTGTTCCAAATTCTGGCCGTTCTATATAGGCGGCAATCGCTACGGCATCGTATATGCAAACGGGGCGGGGGTCAATTCCCCCAATATTGTTGTTTTTGATCTGGATACGGACGGGACCATAGGACTCGCCAACAAAGTGGGGAATGAATTATATAACGCGTCCCCGTGGTGTGCTAACGGCTGGCGGGTATATCCGGTCGAGGGCGCAAACCGTATTTGGGCGGTTGACTGGTATTTGAACAACACCATAAGCACATTCACGTATGGTATGTATGTGCCGCCGACCGTTTCGACAACCAGTATCCTCAAAATAGACGACACGTCGGCATATGGTAGCGGGCTATTGACCGCCATCGGGAGCACGTACCCGACCGTTGTCGGCGTGTGTTGGTCGGATTTTTCAGCGGCGCCGACCACGACCGGATCGCATACCGCCACGACCGGCGTATATGACGTCGATGATACTTGGACCGACGAAATCACGGGGTTGGCGGAAAACACCAAATACTGGATGCGCGCCTATGCGTCCAATGTCGACGGCACCGGATACGGGGCAACGATCGTCTATTATACCGGCCCGCCGTATACCACGGCGCTCATGTTGTTCGAATACGACGCGGATCATATCAGCGGCACGCCGACGTATACCATACAGGACCAAAGCGCATACAATCACGATGCCACGTACACGTTGGCCAGCAACCCGTCGGGGATCAGCGGTACCATGGGGCCATTGTCCCCGTATGCGGAAACCGACGCCAGTTATTTGGTGGCGGATGAAACAAGCCTATTATGGGACGCCCCGGACGAACCCGAGCGCATGTATGAAGAAAAGGCCGTCGAGGGGTTATTCGGTATCCCCGGCCAGTCGGTCGATAACATCGCCGACGCATGGGGGGTAACCTCGGCGATCATTTGGGCGATTGTGTGCACGGTGTGTTTGGTGATCATCGGCATGGGCGCCACGAGGGGCGTACACTCGCCGTTTTTCACCGCCTTGATGCAGGGCGGCACGATATTTGTATGTTATGTAATGGGGATATTCCCTGGATGGCTGGCGTTTACCTATGTTTTCGCGGCAACCGGGGTCGTTGTATCCCGCAAATTCTATTGATTAAGGGGGCATGATGGCTATATCACCCAAACTTATGATGTTTTGCTATTTCGCCTTTGTTTTCGGGCATATCGTATGCTTGATGCTCGAAGGTACATGGCTCGGCGAAAGTGAATCGAGTATCCTCGAATCGCTGGTCGGGTTTAAGGTGACCAGTTTGGGCGGTTGGGAAATCCCCAAAATGATCGGCGGGTTTTTCTGGAACGGTATCCCGATGCTTGTCTCGTGGGATTATTCGTTTCTCCATGGCACGTATGCGATCTATCGGTTTACCGTGCTCGCCTCGATATCGGTCGGCGTCATATTCGGCATAACGATGGCGTTTTCCAATGCTGTTTATAGCATGGCATCCAAATTATTATCATGGTGATATATGGGTCAATTGTCAAGGATACTACTCGGGGGCAGTATTATCACCTTGACGGTTTTACCGTTGCCCCAATATAACGCAATTTGGCCGCTATATGCGGCCGTCATACTGTCAATACCGAATATCGTGCACGATGTGCGCGCGCGCGGGTTCGGCCCGCGTTTGATTTGGGCGGCGTTCGGTTTGCTGTTGGCGCCAGCGCTCGCCCATGCGGTCATTACCCCGAGCGTCGACAATACGATCGGGTTTTTCGTCCTCGCCAGTTTGCCCCCGCTCTATCTGGCGGCCCGAGCTCACGGGCCGCGGTTGTGGCTGATATTCCCGATCACCGCGATCATCGAAGCGGTGTATATGCTCGTTTTACGCGCTATTGATCCTCACCCGTCCTATGGCGGGTTTATGAGCATTGCCCATTATTCATGCTTTGTCATTGTGTGCGGCATGATGGTCGCGCGCGAGGGCCGGTTAAAATGGGCATTATGGACCATCGGCCCGGCGGCGATTCTGGTTTCCGGGTCCGAGGAAGGGTTGCTATTTCTGGCCACGGCGGCGGGCGCCGTCGTCTGGCGGCGCTGGTTTGATGCCCCCGCGCTGGCGGCGCTGGTTTCGATTTTGATCACGCTGGCGATTATTTTGCCGACGGGGCATTTTACCGAAACGCACCACAAACTCACCGCCGAGCGGTTCGAATCCATCGGCGACGCCACCAATCACCGGTCGACCGGTATATCGGATAACATCGGCATGTCGTGGATCGTCGGGGACGGCTGGCACTGGGACACACAAGGGGGAATACACCAAACGGTGCACAACGCACCGCTGAAAATGATGTCGCAATACGGCATACCGGCCGCCGCCGGGGTGTTGGCGTTTTTGCTTTGGGGGTTTATGAGGCATCCAAGCGACCGGCGGTTTTGTCTGGCGGCGGTCGTTTTGTCGGCCGCCATGGTCGACCACTTTCTCGTCGATTTATTGTTGCCGTGGCCGTTTTTTATGGCCGGATTATACGTATCGGAATCTCTTGATAAGCACTTAATAGTTGCGAGGGCTCCAAAACGCGCCTAATGGCGATCCTCACGCGTTTTACGATCAATTAACGGTAATTTCCCGCATATTTGCTGTCATTTGACGGCAAATGCCGTCAAATGTCGACAATTGACGTCAATTGACGTCAATTGTCGACAAAAACAGGGGGTTACCCAGTGCTAGACCAGTGCTAGACCAATCGCCCGTTTTTTTAAGGGGGACTGGGCTAGTTCTGGACAAGTTTTGCGGGCATCTTTACGATGGAATTTATAAACGGTCATAAAAGGGGTGTTTTATAAACGGCTGATATGGCGCCGGACCCCTATCGAGGTTTCTTGAATTTTTTCAAGCGATTGGGCAATATCCAATCACAATACCCCCGCGGGTACCCGTGCCACCATGCCAAACCGGCAATAACAAAGGTTAAAATGACTCCCATTTCCTCGGAACCCATGACTAAACCCCCTATAATAAATTATCGCCCGGCCCGAACCGCGCGTGTTGTTCTAACACCCGCTCGTGCTCCAAATGCCGGGCATAGCGCATCGTCGTTTCAAAGTTGGAATGCCCCAACACCAAACGGCAGTAATTCAAATCGCCGCCGGACGCTCTCAGCATGTTACACGCGGCGGTATGCCGGATCGCGTGTACCAATTCCTTGCGCGGCGGCACCCCCGCCCCGGCGCACGCCTCTTTCATCATTTCCCATATGGTCGATGTGGCCATCGGCTCGCCGTATCGACTGGGAAACGCCCAAATATTACCATTATTACGTTCTATTAAGGCATGCAATGCCTTTGCCGTTTTAACCCCGATCGGTACCCTTCGGCTCCGACCCTGTTTTCCCCAAACCGTCGCCGCCCGGTTTTCGAAATCGATCGCCGATGCCCGGAGTCGAGCGGCTTCCATTTCGCGGGCACCGGTATCAAAAAGAAACCGGAAATAGGTATAATCCCGCAAATTGGTGGCGCACCCCCGACGCTTCAAGAACCAGTGCAAAATATTGCGGTATTCGGACGGCGTGTATAATTCGAGGGGTTGTTCGGGTACATGCGGACGCGTCACGTCGTCCATGTGGTTTTGGGGAAGGTACCCGCGTTTGACACAAAATTCCATAAAAGCATGCAGGGTCCGCCAGTATGCGAGGCGGGTCGCCGGTTTGATCGGCTCGTCTTTGGTGCAACTGTGGGGGTTGCGCCGATTGGCCGGGGTTTGTTGCAAATACAGCATAAAATCCTCGAAGTGGCGTGCGCCGATGGTTTTCAAGGACATGTATCCCCGCGACCACAACCAGTCGCAAAAATGGTTCAAATGCGTGTTATAGGTTGAAATGGTCGCCTCGGAGCGTCCATTCGCCCGCAAATACGATTCATATTCCCGGCGTATCATTCCCCAAACCTCGGCTCGTAATTCAGAATAACCGGCCTCGATATACCGTTGCGCCATTGCCCATTCGGCCATTTCGTAGAGTTGGACGAAATACCGATCGACAGTACGCGGGCCGATATGGTATTGGTGATACCATTTCGATAGGTCGTTGACCAACGTAGGTATGACCGGCCCCCGACGTCGATAAGATGTATTCATATAGTTTAAGAGCAACCCCCAACATGGCTTATATTCTTTGATTACCTCGACCGGCACCCCCCGGCGGCGTTGTTCTTGATACCATTCGAGCACCAATTCGTACCGCCACTTGCGGCGGTTCACCATTTTAGCGAATGCAAATACGACCATAACGTTTGCATTATAAGGGGTATATAATTATAATGGAATCCCGAAAAGGTACCATAGCGGACTATCCGGGGCATGTGCAAAACGTCAGGTTATACAGCGGCGACGGCTCTATAGCCAAATAGTCCGGGGCCGGATCACAGTTCGGTACGGGTGTGCCGGGGGCGGGACTCGAACCCGCACGACCTACACGGCCAACGGATTTTAAGTCTGGTTCGGTTGAATCCCTCAAAGCGAGTGCGGGACGCCTAAAATTTCGCGGCGTTCCCTCTTTAATTTCTAGGTGCTTCAATCTGAAATTGGCGACGCCGTATAATACCTCGGGCGGCTGATTCACACAATCGGCGATATCATCGGCAAGGCTCAACGTCGGGTTTTTGAGCTCGCCGCGCAACCAGCCGTTGATTGTCTGGACGGTCAACGGTTTCCCCTTGCGGCTGGTATGGCCGCGTTTTTTCAATTCCTCGGCTAAGTCCCGCGGCGACATCTCCGCATATTCGAGCGCCATCCGTACCAGTTTTCCGAACGTCTTAGAGTCTAATCTAGCCATAGAACCAATCACCCCCTTTCCGCCTATAGATTTTATTAAACAGACGATCACGGATAACATTATAATATAATTGCCCCTACTTGTCAAGTTTTTAGCCTCGTATAGTGCCTCTATAGTCATTATATACTATGTATTATAACGATATAATAAATAATACCCCCTAGGGATGTGCGAAACTCCCTCCAAAGCTAACTCCACGAACGAGAATTTGTGAGACGGGATTATTCACCCCATACTGTTTCATCAAGTGCAGTTATTTTGATCACTTCACCGTGACCATCTACAAGAAAACGCAGTATGATACCCGCTTCAGTTATATAAACAACTTTTCTTTTGACATCCCCGACTTTTGCAGGAAAATCTTGATATAAACCCCATCTATGCTTTGATGCGTATTCTTCTACTCCGTTTATATCCCTAAACTTACTATCCATTATTAAACCTCCAAACGTTATATGACGATACAACTTATACAATTCAGAGTTTAATCATTGCATGGGGGTTGCCACTTAGCAATGAGGTCTAACTCCTCTTGACGTCGTGATATCTCCCCTGAAGTATTTGTATGTGTGCATATATGAGTTACACCGTGGCTATGCGCACATGGCCATTTTTCGTGACCAGGTATACGGTTAGCGAGATCACTTGTTTCACCAATGTATAAAGGTATGAACGTGTTGGGTTTGGTTTCTTTAACTAGAATATAACGCCATGTGCGAGTTTCAATAAACCTAAAAACGATACTTCTCGTCTAAGAAGATAAACAGGGAAGGTGAGGAGTATCATGAAAATCTATGATTTCATTGTAGCGATATTTGTAATGGTCGACGATTTTATTCAAATGCGTTTTCCCGAAAGGGCATTGAGACAAAGAGGACCTTTGCCCACTATTAGCGATAGCGAAGTAATCACGATGGAATTGGTAGGAGAGTATCTCGGATTTGACACCGACAAGAGCATTTACCAATACTTCCAACGGCATTGGGAAGACTGCTTTCCCAAGCTTCCGGATAGAACCAATTTCTCCCGTCAATGTGCCAATCTTTGGCGAATCAAAGAAACGTTTATCTACTATCTCGCCCAAGGTCGCGATAAATTCATTCAAATACTGGACAGTATGCCCTTGGAAGTCTGTAAGTTTGCGCGTGCCAAGACAGCCAAGGTGTTTAAAGGAGACGCCAATTATGGGAAATGGTTCGGGATGACTTTCTTTGGGTTCAGACTTCATCTTAAAATCACTTCGTATGGCCTCATTGAACGTTTTATTGTGGCTCCGGCCAATGTTCACGATATCCAGTTCGTCGAATCTCTCACTGAAGATGATGAGCACTCTTGGGTCCTTGCTGACAAAGGATATCGATCTAAGGCGCTTCATGACAAACTCAGGAACGAAAAGAATGTATTTCTGCACACATCTTATAGACGGATTGATACCAAACCGAAGATATTGCCCAAGCAAACCATACGAAAACTTTCCGGAATGCGTCGACTTATTGAAACTGTATTTGGACAACTGGAACAACAGTTCTCTATCAAGAAAATCTGGGCGCGTGATGTATGGCATTTACTGAACAGGATCATCCGAAAAATCCTTTCTCATTCCTGCTGTGTAATTCTCAATTTGAAATTAGGTCGACCACCTTTGAATTTGGTCAGTCTGGTGGATTAACAAACTTGCACATGGCGTTAGAATATAGTTGCCAGCGACATGCTTGTAGGTACTGTCCATTTCTGTTATCCAGTATTTATACTTTTGGCCTGATTCTCCTTCCCATTGAATGGTACGTTCTGTCATCATACACCTCCTCATTTAAGGGAATGCGATTATACCATATTGATATGTTATTGTCATGCCGTCAAAATCGCGATGCGTTTTGTCTACAAAAATGAAGTTTTAGGAATGAATATGGTGAATTTTGCACTATTAACTACAAAACTTTACTGCATATTGCCATTGTTACCCTCCATCATGAATGATTATTCATTGGGATTATAGTTTAATGGAATAACTCCACTATCTTTTAAAAATTTCTCCAGATTGATACATATTATATTCCCTTCTTTGCTACAAACATCAGGTATCATCAATCTCTTATTTTTCCTTGCTCCGACTCTTTCATGTAATGGTTTTTCATCACAGATAATGGGTATATTCAATTTTTGCGCATACGCAATCAAATACGGATCAGCAGGGTCTCTAGTATATTGTTGGTTTTTATCAACAAGTTTAGGGTATTTTGATAGTATATTGATGATTCTTAAATCTGTATCATGTTCTGAGGGTAAAATGAGTTGATGCCGACGAGAAGATAGCCTGTTGCAGGATGCAGGGTCATTATATTCTAACTCTCCCCAAACTTGAGGAACAGTCTTAAGGTTACCAGAATCAACCAAATTCTCCAAGAAAGTCCATATTTGTTCTCGGTAACTTATAAAATTTTGAGGCTTGGCATAATCAGCCCCACTAAAAGCCATTATTGAACTGCAATCTATAAGATGCCAATTCAATGGGATTAGTGGTAATGTAGTCAATTTTAGCCATACCTTTGGCTCTGGGCAGATGCCAAATCATGGAGCCGATTGAACTTAGCAGGTCTTACTCTGAGTAAATCAGCAGCCTCGATTGTGGATAAAACAGAATTCCTGCATGCTTCTAAAATAGCATTAGTAGCAGTAAAACCAACTTCTGCAAGACGTTCCTGTGGTATATTTCTACGATATTCTTGTTGCTTATTTCTGCGACTTATTG
>Ga0180433_10002056_pt1 | contig 32207 bp, 20 predicted proteins | sample SS_ome_8_FD_132980 | JGI IMG/M metagenome (GOLD analysis project Ga0180433, IMG submission 132980) | Hypersaline lake sediment archaeal communities from the Salton Sea, California, USA - SS_1_D_1 metaG | ecosystem: Environmental > Aquatic > Non-marine Saline and Alkaline > Hypersaline >...
TCCTTACGAAACAGCGTAGCTCGGCCCACACCCCGATTCAGAACATGGTACGCCAGCCCACCCATCGCATGTCGCGGCCGTCTCGGCATACACAGAAACTACCACGAACCCCGCCCAAGTCAATAAAAGACTCCCGACCCCTTAATCCTTCTCCATTCACTCGCCGCCGCCGGCGCGGAGTTCGTCGAAAAAATTGACGACCATGCTGTAGTAGTAATCCCTCGCGAACGGGGCGAACCCGACGTGCCCGCCCCCCGACAGGACGATTCCCGCGACGCTCGGGTTGTAAATCTTCGCGAAGAGGTCGGCCACCGCTTGCGCTTCGGCCAGCGGGTCGTTGGCGGCGTGGATGATCAGCACCGGCACGCGCGCGGATTGCAGTTTGTCGCCGTCCGACTGGTTTCGATATGGAAGCATCCTCACGAAACGATAGGCATCCCGTTCAACTTCGGGATTCGCGAGCCTCGAGCGATGCAGTTCGCAGGCAATCAGGTTCCTCAGGCTGCCGCTCGGATCGGGGTAGCCCTTGCGGGTCATTCGTTCGCGAATCGTGACTTGCAGGCCGGCGAGGGCCGGCTCGCGAATGCGCGAACGCTTGCTGTCGAGCTTGTCGAGCAGTTCCTCGAAGCGTAGCACCGGTGAGAACGCCATCACGCCCGCTTCAAAATGCCGATCATCCGGAACCGGGTCGAGCTGCGCCGCCAATCGAGGATGGACACTGCTGTGCTCACCGCGGCACCCGTCATACCAGGCCGCGCAGAGCGCGTGGTTCGCGCCCCAGCAGAAGCCGATCAGGCCGGTGCGGCGCACATGCGGTTGGCCGCGCAGCCAGCGCGACACGGCAAGCAGATCCAGCGTTTCGAGCGAACTGAACGTATAGGCCGCCTGTGGGGTGCGCTGATCGGTCAAGCCATGGCCGCGAAGCTCGAGCGCAAGCACGTGAAAGCCCCAACGCCGCAACCCCGCCGCCAGATCGCGGGTTCGCATGACCCGGTTGTCCCCGAGCAGCCCTGGAAGGATCACGATGGCGTCGGCATTCCGGATCCCGGAATCGTCAGCGTTTGCACCGAAACGCCCGGCGAGAGGCAGTCCGTCGTGTCCCGGCACCCAGATATCGTCGAACCCTGGCCATGCATCACCCGCAGCCTGGCCTCCCGAGGCCTGCGCCGTGTGAGCCAGCCCGCGCCAGTTCGTGCGCAGCGAGCCAAGTCCGGCCGGATCAAGCCCAAACCGTTCAAAAACGTCGACCGGTCGGCCGCGATCATCGGTCAGGTCCGCGGTCAGCAGGGCATGAGCGCTGCTGGCCGGCAGCAGCCCCTTCAACGCGTCATGTGTTGCTTCCAGCCATGCGCGAATGGATTTGCCGGCCGCCGCGCCAGCCGGCAATCGCACGATCGACGCAGGGTCTAAAGGGAACGACTGTTCTGAAAAAACGCCGAAGGCCATTGTCGCCGGCCAAATAAAGGGGTCGGGAGTCTTTAGTGGGCGTCCCCAAAAGAGTCCCCAGCCCTGTCCTGCTTGCTTTTCTCATATGCTTACACGCGGTGGCATCGTAGTGATGATATGGCACAAGCGTCAAATGGCTTTCGCCGTTCACAGCGCCCCCTGCCTTTCCGATGAGGACCTATTTGGACATCTCCTTGACACCTCTTGACACCTGCCCCTGGCATCAAACATAGTATGATCCATGTCGGAGGTTCCTGTCATACCGCCGGTGTTCCGAGGCCATATCGGCAAACGTATTCGGTACTATCGCCAACAGCTCGGCATGAACCAGACGGCGCTTGCCCAGGAGGCCAACGTCAACCAGGGATACCTCAGTGCGATCGAAAGAGGCAAAAGGAGTCCTTCGCCGCCATCCCTGAAAGCCATCGCGGTCGCCCTCAATGTGCCGCCGGCGGTGCTCGTCGGCGAAGGGCATGATCACGACACACCCCAACCGCTGGACACGCGCGAATTGCCTTTGTTGGGGGCGATTCCGGCCGGCCCACCGACCGAATCGCAAGAGCAAATGGAAATGTTCCCGGTACTCCGACACCTTTGGGCTCCCAATCGTTACTGCTTACGACTTAGCTTTGACTCGATGGAGCCGACCCTGAAACCGGGCGATTTGGTGCTCGTCGAATATCGACCCGACGTCAACCCCGAACATGTGCAAGGGCGCATTTGTGCGTGCCTAGTGGACCATCAACCCACGCTCAAGCGCGTTTCGGTGGAACGTCAACGCGAGGCGCGACTTATTATCTTACGTGGCGATAACCCTGCGGTGCCCCCTCTGGTCATCGACGAGACCCATGATTTCTCCATCCAGGGGCTTGTCACCCACCTCGTCAGTCGGCCGCTTTGATACGCCGTGCCATGAATCAAATATTCTCACCACCGTGAACGCGATTCCAGAATCACCCCTGCAAAAATCATAAGTCTTTAAAAATAAAGACCTTAAGGGTTACGCCACGCTTCAGTAGCGAGGTCTGACCGACGGGACAACCACAACTTTTGTACGATCAAGTACTTAGCTATTGCGTTCCGAAAATGGGACGTTGTGCGGTACACCGTGTCACGCCCCCAGCCCAATCAGCCACCCAAGCTCACGGGGGCTGTTTAAAAAATGGGTTGATCGCCGAAAACCATTGCGGTAGGATAACTTGCGAACCTTGACGCCGTCAGCCAGGTCGGTAATCTATGACACATCACGAAGGTGGATTCGACCTGATATCATGTCTACGGACAAGGGTTCGGGGCTCAGCGCCCAGGTTGGTCCGATTGTGCGGCCTTATGGGCCGGTGACAGTTCAGTTTTGGCGATGCTTTGACCCGAGGCAAGCTATGCAGACCATCACAAAAAAAGAACTCATCGACCGAATCGCTGAACGTTCCGCTCACAAGCGGGTTGTCGTCAAGCGGATCATCCAGACCTTTCTGGATGAAATCATTGATGAGCTGGGCCGAGGTAACCGCTTGGAGTTCAGAGACTTCGGCGTCTTTGAGAGTAAGCTGAGAGCTGCCCGTACGGCACAGAATCCCAAGACACTGGAGCGTGTTTCTGTGCCGCCGAAACGCACGGTCAAGTTCAAGGTCGGCCGGCTTATGAAGCACAGGCTTTCGGAAAACTCAGAAACGTCGGGTGGTGATGCGCGCGGTGCCACGGCTGCATCGTCCTCGACGTCTGCTTCCACCCAATAAACTTCGTTTGTTTTGACTGTTTTTTTTCGACCAACAGTGCTTGCGGTAACTGTTGCCTCAAATTCATGATGTTATACGAGTCGGGCCGCAACTGACCTATTTCTCTCGCCTACGATGGCTGCCAGAATCTCGCGGTCATGCTACCAAGCCTTTGCAAAAAACCACGACAAAACGCGACCAAGACTGTTGACGCGAGGCGGTGCAGCCGATAGATTGAATACCTTAATGAGACTGAGTCTCAACTAAAGAGGATTCAATGAGGAATCTTGGTGAGGAAGTTGGTTTACGCAGAAACGGCCGGTGGCGGTGGCGAGGCGGCCGGAGTAGCCGGCGAGGCTGCGCTGGGTTAGCCCAAATAGGGCAAGTTCACGAAAAAGACCGTGTCGATGTTCTTGGCCAAGTGGTGGCGAGCTCGTACGGAACGCACCCGCTACTCACTTCGACGCTTGCGACGGCTACGATTGGCGAGGAGGTTCGAATCTGCTGCGTTCGAGCGGCAGGTCGCGATACCCAGAGGTTGCGTGAACTTGGGTTACTCGAGGGCAAAACGGTTTGGATCGTTTCCAACAGCCATCACCTCATCTGCCAAGTGGGCAACTGTCGTTTTGGATTGTGTCGTCGCCTGGCTCACCATGTCTTGGTCGAACCCGCAAAAATAGGTCCGTGTCAACCGGCCAAGTCTGCCTAAGGCGATTCGCCTTTTGATGCCCGAACCCTGAGTGTTTTGCCTGTTCCAAAAACGCTCGCCAAACGCCAAGAAACACGCCTAGCCGATCGAAGCATCTATGCCCATCGCAACACACACGCAAAAAACGGAACGCCAGAAAAGCACATCTGTCGTGGCGGTGATAGGCAATCCGAACAGCGGCAAGACGACACTTTTCAATGCGCTCACCGGTCTTCGGCACAAGGTCGGGAATTATCCTGGCGTCACGGTCGAAAAACGAGAAGGCGCACTTATCAGCGAGCCGTCTATCCACTTGCTTGACTTGCCGGGGACCTATAGTCTCTCCGCGTGTAGCCCTGACGAGCAGATTACCCGGAATGTCCTCCTGGGCCGAATGGCTGACACACCTCGGCCTGACGCTGTCCTGATCGTCGTTGATGCACTGAATCTCGAACGTAACTTATTCCTGGCGACACAGGTCATCGAATTGGGTCTACCGACAATCATCGCTTGCAACATGATGGATATATTTGCCGCGGCCGGACACAAGCTTGATCGCGAAGCGTTGGCGACAAGACTCGGGTCGCCGGTCATCGCCACGGTGGGATGCCGACGCGAAGGCCTCGACGAATTGGATCAGGCGTTGCGATCGTTGTGCCTGTTACGTGAACACCGAGTTTGTCGTTCCCGCGCGTGGACCGCGCCGGAGCCCCTTGAAAAAGAAATTCAATCGCTCGCTTCGGCCATGGCTGATTGTGCTTATACCGACGCGTCGGCCGTCGAAGGAGCAGCGATCTTGTTGTTGAGTGAGGGGGAGGTTCGGCAAGACGATCATCTTCCTGCCGTTGTGCGTGATTCGCTATCGGCTTCGTTGCGGCGTTTGATTGACGAGAGGCATATTGACGTTTCGTTTGAACTCACCGCATCTCGTTATGCTTGGCTGGGTCAACTCGTGGACCCTTGTTTAACACGCACCAAGGGGCGCATGCTTTCCCGAACCGATCGGCTTGATCGTATTCTGACCCACCGCTTGTGGGGCATGGCGATCTTCGCGGTCATGATGGCGGGGTTGTTCTACAGCATCTTCGTCCTGGCTGATCCGCTCATTGGCGTCATCGAGACGGGGATCGGGTGGACGCAAGCATGGGTCCAACGGAGTCTTCCCGCAGGTCCGCTGCAAAGTTTACTCGCGAATGGCGTCATCGCCGGCGCGGGCAATGTCCTGGCGTTCTTCCCGCAGATCTGCATTCTGTTCGCTTTTTTGGCGGTCCTGGAAGACTCGGGTTATATGTCGCGTGCCGCCTTCTTGATGGATCGCATCATGAGCCGAGTCGGGCTGCACGGCAAAAGCTTCATCCCATTGCTTTCGTGTCACGCATGCGCCATCCCCGGTATCCTGGCGACCCGGACGATCGAGAATCGTCGCGATCGGCTTGCGACAATCCTGGTTGCGCCGCTGATGAGCTGCAGCGCGCGGCTTCCCGTCTACAGCATTCTGATTGCAGCTTGCTTACCTGGCCCTGCGTGGATCAAGGCGGTTGTGTTGCTAGCGTTGTACGTGCTTGGAATCGCTACGGCATTGGGCATGGCCATCATCTTCAAGAAAACCTTGTTACCAGGCCCACGACCCGTTTTTTTGATGGAACTGCCCCCCTACCACATCCCAAGACCAGGAGCGGTCCTGAGCGTCATGTGGGATCATAGCCGCGAATTCCTTCAACGCGCGGGCACGATTATCTTGGCGATCACGGTGTTGTTGTGGGTCCTCATGAGCTATCCCACCAGTGCCGACCGTGCTAACCGGCACGAACAACAGCGAACCGTCGTGAAGGCATCGCCATCGGCGGATCTCAACGAACGGCTTGCAGTAATCAACAACGCTGAAGCGGCTGAAAACCTCGCGAACAGTTATGCGGGTCAACTCGGACGATGGATTGAACCGGCTATTCGGCCCCTCGGGTACGACTGGCGCATCGGCATCGGTTTGGTCGCTAGCTTTGCCGCTCGCGAGGTCTTCGTGGGCACCATGGGCGTCGTCTACAGCGTCGGCGAACATGGCGACGAAGCCTCCATGCCATTGCGTCAACAAATCGCTACGGCAACTTGGCCCGACGGTTCGAAGGTCTACACGCCACTGGTCGCGGTGAGCCTCCTCCTGTTCTACGTCCTGGCATGTCAATGCGTGAGCACCCTTGCCGTCATCCGCAGCGAAACAAGAAGCTGGCGTTGGCCGGTATTCGTCTACGTCTACATGACGTCGCTGGCTTACCTGGCCGCCCTTCTCGTCTACCAGGTCGGCTCAGCACTTGGACTGGCAGCAACGTGAACGATGGGCTCGTTTCGTCAGGGCGTGTTTTTGAGCCCAAAAGTGCAATGACATCATCTGCCCATTAGGCCCTTACACCGGAATATCTTTGCGTTTTGCGCGCATCTTTTCGACCGGCCAAACGCTTGGGTTGCGGACCACAAAAAGGCGGTCCGCCTTAGAAGGCATGGTACCATCGACCTCGTCAACGAAAAGTGCCTACCGGTAACAACGCGTATCTGGATATCAAAGATCAAAGATCCCTTGATTGAGAACATGAGCGGTGTTCCGTTTGGTACGTCGAGTACGGAACGGGACGTTCCTGGGGGCGTCGGGAGCCTGTGCCCCCGCAAAAGAGCCCTGGAAGCCCTCGTCGCGAAGAAAAAGCCGGAAAATGGGTGGGACCAACGGGGAGGGCGCTGTACAATGGCTGAATACGGTCCGACAGCGTCATCGGGCAAGGTGTACACGCATCGCGCGTAATCCTGCCCCTGCGGGGGATTGCTCGGATCAGTTCAGGAGGTGCTAAGATGCATCGTCAAACATCCCACTTCTTCTTCTCGGTTGTATTCGCCCTCTGTGTGGTTGTTCCGGCCTTGGCTGACAGACCGTTGCCGGCCCAGGACATCGGCGTCACCGGTCCGCAGCAGGATCACAACAAGGCGAGTCAAACGGGTCAGGAGGCGGCTCTGCCCGCTGGCGTTTCCAGCACCTGGTGGACAACGGCACAGGAACAGATCCGCAGGTCCGAGTATCACGTCACCTGGCAGGACAAGACCTTTCTGCCCGACCTACCGGCAGCCTATCAGGCACCGAACCGGGCTCAGAACTTACGCGCCTATTTCACGAACGAGGGCGTTCGCGTCATTCCGCGTACGAATCGCGCAGCCTCTTGGGAGTGGGGAATGCAGCTCACCGGCTTTGGTTATCAAGGCACTTTGCAGTCACCAGCTCGCGCCCGATTGGTCGCCAACGGCAACCGGATCGAATACCGCAGAGGCAACCTCACCGAATGGTACGTCAACGACGAACGCGGCCTGGAACAGGGATTCACAATCACATCACCCCCGTCAGCAGAGCCAGAAACACTGACGACCGCTTTTTCAGAATCGGCAACCGACAACTCCTGTCCTGACGCTCGGGGTGCTATGTTGCTTATTGACATGCGAATCACTGGCGATTTGACGGGCACAGTAAGCGACAACGGGCAGCGCATCAAGTTTGCCACACGCGACGGCGCTAGCGTGATCACTTACAGCCAACTCAAGGTGGTCGATGCCATCAGCCAAAGCCTGCCTGCACGATTCGAGCTAGCCGGTAACCAACTTTCAATCCTGGTGGACGATGGGAATGCGGTCTACCCGGTCACGATCGACCCGTTGGCCACCAGCCACGCCTGGCTGGTCGAAAGCAATCAGGCTGGAGCTGATTTCGGCCAATCGGTCGCCACGGCGGGGGATGTGGATAGTGACGGCTACAGCGATGTCATCGTTGGAGCGATGTACTATGACGGCGGCTCTGACAAAGAAGGCCGGGCATTCCTCTACTATGGTTCGGCTGGCGGACTCAGCACAACAGCCAACTGGACAGGCGAAAGCAATCAAATCGACGCCCTCTTCGGTTACGCCGTGGCCACCGCGGGAGACGTCAACAGTGACGGCTACAGCGACGTCATCATCGGGGCCAATCATTATGCCAACGGCCAGAGCCAGGAAGGAGCAGCATTCGTCTACTTTGGCTCAGCAACGGGCTTGGGGACCAATGGTACGCCAGCTAACGCGGACTGGACGTTTGAAAGCAACCAAGGCAGTGCCCGCTCAGGCAACGCCGTCGGCACCGCAGGAGACGTTAACGGCGACGGCTATAGCGACATTATCATCGGGGCGGAAAACTACGACACCGTACTAAGCAACGATGGAGGCGCATTTGTTTACTACGGCTCCGCCTCGGGCTTGGGTGCTGACGGCACGCCGGCCAACGCAGACTGGAGTGCGGGGAGTAATCAAGCAAGCGCCTACTTCGGTTATTCGGTCGGTACGGCAGGTGACGTTAACAGCGACGGCTACAGCGACGTCATTGTCGGAGCAACGGGTTACGATAACGGAGAAAATTCCGAGGGCCGGGCGTACGTATACTACGGCTCGGCTTCGGGTTTGAGTGGTACGGCCGACTGGACAGGCGAAGGGGATCAGGCGATCGCCTTATTTGGCTATTCGGTGGGTACGGCAGGTGACGTCAATGGGGACGGATACAGCGATGTCATTGTTGGGGCACCCTATGTCGACTACCCGGAGAATGGAGAGGGCAGGGCGTATGTCTACTATGGATCAGCTACGGGGCTGGGTGCCAGCGGGACGCCGACCAACGCCGACTGGAAAGCTGAGAGTAATCAAGCGACCGCTTACCTCGGTACGTCTGTGGGTACAGCGGGTGACGTCAATGGGGACGGATACAGCGACGTTATCATCGGGATACCAGATTACGACAACGGCGAAAACAACGAGGGCAGGGCACTTGTCTATTATGGCTCAGCGTCGGGATTAGGAGCCGACGGGACGCCGGCCAACGCCGACTGGACGGCGGAAAGCGATGTCGCGAGCGCCGGCTTCGGCCGTGCCGTGGCCACCGCGGGCGACGTCAACGGTGACGGCTACGATGATGTCATCGTCGGAGCGAGATCCTATGCGAATGGCCAACTCAACGAGGGAGCGGCGTACGTCTACCACGGTGCCATGGATGATGCTGACAACGACGGCGTCCCCAATCACCTGGACAGTTGCGCGAGTACGCCGCCTGCAGAAACAGCCGGCCCCGATGGTTGTTCGTGCAGTCAACGCGTCTGCAACGATAGCAATGCCTGCACAGATGATTCCTGCTTGAACGGAGTCTGCCAATACACAAACAACACGAACGTGTGCGACGACGGCGATGCTTGTACGGAGAGCGACACGTGTGGCGGTGGAACGTGTTCGGGCACTGCGATCGATTGTGATGACGGGATTGGTTGCACGGTGGACAGTTGCACGGGTGGCACCTGTCAGCACGACTTCGCGGCCTGTGAGTGCGAGACCGATCCTGATTGCAACGACAGCAACTCCTGTACAGACGACGCCTGTGTCGGCGGAGCCTGTCAGTACACAAACAACACGAACGCGTGCGACGACGGCGATGCTTGTACGGAGAGCGACACATGCAGTGGTGGAACGTGTTCGGGCACCGCGATCAATTGCGATGATGGGGTTGGCTGCACGGTGGATGCTTGCGTCGGCGGCATCTGCCAGCACGACTCCACCGCGTGCACCTGCACCCATGATTCCGAGTGCAGCGACGGAATCGCATGCACAAGCGACACCTGCGTCAACAACACGTGCGCGCACGACACATCCGGATGCTCATGCACAACAAATGCCGACTGTGATGACAGCAACCTCTGCACGGACGACTCCTGCGTGAGCGGGGCCTGTCAACACGCGGACAACACGAATGCGTGCGACGACCTCGACGCCTGTACGGAAAATGATACGTGCAGTGGGGGCTCTTGCTCGGGCACCGCGATCGATTGCGACGACGGGATCGATTGCACGGTGGACAGTTGTGCCGGTGGTGCCTGCCAGCACGATACCTCGGCCTGTACCTGCATCAATGCCATCGACTGCGACGACGGGAACGCTTGCACGACCGACTTCTGCGTCAAAGGGGTTTGTCAGCACGACACTTCGGCTTGCACGTGTACGCGCGATGCCGACTGCAACGACAATGAACCGTGCACAGCCGACGCCTGCGTGAACGGCGATTGTGCAAATACGGCGATCGCCAACTGTTGTTCGGATGGCGATGCCGATGGCGACGGAGTGTGTAACGATGCGGACAACTGCCAGGGCGTCGCGAACACCGATCAGGCCGATATGGACGGGGATGGGATCGGGGACGCGTGTGACAACGATGGCGATGGCGATGGTTTCTTCGTGTTGCCACCCGGAGGCGAGCCGCAACCCGGTGTGCAATATGATAGCGACGACAGCAACGCGAACATCAACCCCGAAGCGGCCGAAATCTGCGACGACAGTATTGACAATGACGGCGATGGGCAAACGGATTGCGATGACAGTGAATGCGATTGCGGCCAACCGTCGCCACCGCCGTTCTGTATGCCCGGGTTCGTTGACTTTATGCTTCCAGCCACCTTGGGGTTGCCGCTGCTTCGACTGGGCCATCGCCGGAAGCGAAGTTGACTCACGATAACTGTCCTGCGAGTTGCGCGTGCATATGGGAAGACGCACCGCCTTTATGCTCGTGTTCGCGAGATGACCTATTCAGCCTCCTTGCTTTGTTGTCCGGACAAAAACAACATCGGCAAGGAGGCCGTTTTCCTACGCCTTGTGTTGTTTTTTTGACTGACTACCACCCTTAGGTTCACGGCGTTGCATGGCGCCCGCGTCGCACAGAACGCGCGCCACCCGCGCACCAAGAAATACACCATGGCTCAATCATGACGCCCGGCCGCTCTCGCGCCGCCTCCCTCATCTTGCTCGCATGCTGCGGGTCAACCGGCTGGACCCCCCTATAATGAGCTAGCGTTTTATGGCGTTTTGGGTCGAACGTTGTTGCCTGCTTTGGCGGTTGGTGAGATGGCGCTTGATCAATCCGAATCCGATGTCATCGTAATTGGCGGCGGGGTCATTGGACTGACGTCGGCCTATCTGCTTGCTAAGGCGGGTACTCGCGTCACCCTCCTGGAACGCGATTTGTGTGGCCAGGAGGCTTCGTGGGCGGGGGCGGGGGTGCTTCGGCCTGAAAGTCGGAACCCGGCCGACCCGCTCAACTACCTGCTTCGTAAGAGCGTGTGCCGATATGCTGGCTTGATCGACGAACTTCGTGAACTCACCCGCATCAATCCCGATTTTATACCGTCCGGCAGCTTTGAGTTACTGCTGGATAACGAGGATTATCGACGCGCTTTCTGTGAGGTGGATGCGGCCCAGGTGGATCGCCAGCCGGGTCACCGACCGCCCTTGAAACTTTTATCTGCGGAAGCGGCCCGACGCAGCGAACCTGAGCTCACCGAAAATCTGGTGGGCGTCAAACACTGCCCGTCTACCTGTCAGGTCCGCAGTCCGCGTTTGTTACAGGCTTTGCGAGCGGCGTGCCTTTATCGGCATGTGAATATCCGCGAACAGTGTCCGGCTCACGGGCTGGTTCGTCATCAGGACCGTGTGGTGGGTGTTCACAGCGAGGCGGGTAAGCTGATGGCACGGTATGTCGTCCTTGCTGCCGGCCCGTGGTCGCCGTTGATCGATAGCGGCTTGCGCGAGCTGATCCCTGTCCACCCCGTACGCGGACAGGTCGTGTTGCTCCAGATGGAAAGCCGGCCTTTTACGCACATTCTCGAGTGGGGTGATCATTACCTGGTGCCTCGGCTCGATGGTCGGATCGTCGTCGGCGCCACGGAGGAACACCACGAGGGCTTCGAGAAGCGAAACACCCTCGAAGGTGTCCATCGTCTGCTGAGTGTGGCCCAGCGGCTCGTGCCCCGGACGGTGTCTGCCACGATCGCCCGAACCTGGTCTGGGGTTCGTCCCGGCACGTCGGACAACCGTCCTCACTTGGGTTCAGTCCCTGGCTACGAGGGGTTGATCGTGGCGACGGGCCACTTCAACAACGGCTTGACGCTGGCGCCGATGACCGCGGAAATCATTACCGAGCTTGTCGTCAACGGGCAGACATCGTACGACCTGACGTCGTGCGTGCCCGGGCGGGTAACGGATAACGAAGCCCCAAACGAAGTTCTACGCATGCCAACTTGACCCGCTCGGCGGCAATGCCTATCCTGTCGCGGTCGGATCCTAACAGCGGTTGGCGAGGTCGCTGTGGGATCGGAACGATGTTGAGTACAAGGGTATCATTCAAAAATATTCGCATCAGGAGAAGACGCAATGGCAATTCGCGTTGGAATCAACGGATTCGGTCGTATTGGTCGGCTTGTGCTTCGGTCAGCGATCGGTGACAAGGACATCGAGTTTGTCGGCGTCAACGACCTCGTGCCGGCAGAGAACTTGGCGTACTTGCTGAAATATGACTCGACGCACGGCCAAGCGAAAGCTGACATCAGGGCGGAAGGCGAGAACATCGTCATCAACGGCACCAAGGTCCCCTGCTGCTCGGTCAAAGACCCGGCTGAATTGCCTTGGAAGGATCTCAAGGCCGACTACGTCGTGGAATCGACCGGGCTGTTCACCACGATGGAAACCGCTAGCAAGCATCTGACCGCAGGTGCCAAGCGGGTCGTGATCTCCGCCCCGGCCAAGGACAAGGCCATCTCGACGTTGGTGATGGGCGTCAATCATGAGAAGTTCGATGCGGCCAAGGATACGGTTGTTTCGAACGCGAGTTGCACGACGAACTGCTTGGCTCCGATCGTCAAGGTTCTGTTGGATAACTTCGGTATCGAAGAAGGTCTGATGACGACGATCCACGCGATGACGGCGACGCAACCGACCGTGGACGGCCCGAGCAGGAAAGATCTTCGCGGCGGCCGGGGTGCGGCCCAGAACGCCATCCCCGCGTCGACCGGTGCCGCCAAGGCGGTCGGCCTTTGTATCCCCGAAGTGCAGGGCAAACTGACCGGCATGGCTTTCCGTATTCCAACGGCTGACGTCTCCGCGGTGGACCTGACTGTCCGCACGACAAAAGACACTTCCATGGCTGAGATCAATGCGGCCATGAAGAAAACGTCTGAAACGACCATGAAGGGCTTCCTGGGTTACACCGAGGACCCGGTGGTCAGTAGCGACTTCATCGGCTGCTCGCTGTCGAGTATCTATGACGCGACGGCGGGTATCGAGCTGAACAGCAAGTTCTTCAAGCTCATTTCATGGTACGACAACGAGATGGGCTATTCGTGCCGAGTCATCGACTTGATGAAGTACATGGCCAAGAAAGATGGCCTGCTGTAAGGCCCCAACAACGCCCGTGCGATAAGGCGTTGCATAGACGGATTCTGACTGGGCCGGCAGGAACAATGCCGGCCCCTTTTTTGGCACCCATAAAATAAAACAAGAGGCTACCATCATGGCAAAGAAAACCCTCGCTGATGTTGACGTCAAATCAAAACGCGTACTGATCCGCGTGGACTTCAACGTGCCGCAAGATGACACCGGCGCGATCACGGACGATACGCGGATTCGTATGGCCCTTCCGACCATTCAACACGTGCTCAAAGGTGGCGGTCGGCTCATCCTCATGAGCCATTTGGGGCGTCCGAAAGGTGAACCCGATCCGAAATTCACATTGGCGCCGGCAGCCAAGCGTCTCGGTGAGCTCATCGGCCAGGAAGTGGTCATGGCTCCGGCCAGTGTCGGCCCTGAAGTCGAGGCGATTGTCAGCAAATTGGCCGACGGTCAATGCTGCTTGCTGGAAAATCTGCGGTTCAACAAGGCCGAAACGATCAAGGACAAGAACGCCAAAAAGGATGCTTCACTTCGCACGGAGAAGGATAACTTTGCCAAGCAATTGGCGAGTATGGCGGATGTTTACGTCAACGATGCATTCGGGACTTGCCACCGCGACAATGCCAGTATGCTGACGGTGCCTCAACAGATGGCGGGTAAACCGCGCGTGGTCGGCTTTCTCGTCAAAAAGGAGTTGCAGTACCTCGGCGATGCGCTCAATACACCGAAGCGGCCGTTCGTCGCCATCCTCGGCGGCAAGAAAGTCTCGGACAAGATTGGTGTCATCGAAGCGCTGCTGAGTAAGTGCGATGCGGTTCTCATCGGTGGTGCGATGAACTACACGTTCATGCTGGCTGCAGGACAGAAAACGGGCAATAGCCTGGTGGAAGCTGACAAGGTCGATGAGGCTAAGCGGCTGATGCAAGTCGGCGGGGACAAGCTCAAACTGCCGGTTGACGTCGTCGCGGCCAAGGAACTGAAAGAAGGGGCTGAAACACAGGTCATCGAAGGTGATGTGCCCGATGGGCTTGAGGGGCTCGATATCGGTCCTCAAACGATCGCGGCCTATACGAAAATCATCGGTGCCGCCAAGACGATCGCATGGAACGGCCCCATGGGCGTGTTTGAGATCAAGCCTTTCGATAAAGGTACGTCTGCGGTCGCGGACGCACTGGTTGAAGCGACGGCCCGAGGAGCCATCAGTGTGATCGGCGGCGGCGACAGTGCTGCAGCGATTCAACAAGCCGGCTTGACGGACAAAGTCAGCCACGTCAGCACAGGAGGCGGCGCTAGCCTGGAGTTCATGGAAGGTAAAGCATTCAAAGCCGTCGATGTGCTCGACGATGCGTAGTGTTGTGAGTGCACTCGTTTCACAAACGTTTTTTTGTAGCTAATCTGAGGAGACACACGATCGGATCGCAAGCCAAGAATTGGAGACTCGCTGAGTCGCGGGTGCGGATGGCGCCGTCTTTGTTGTCGGCTGATTTTGCTCGGCTTGCGGACGACGTGGCTCGTATTGAGGCGGGCGGGGCGGAGATCCTTCATCTGGATGTGATGGATGGCCATTTTGTGCCGAACATTAGTTTCGGCGTGCCCGTGATCGAGAAACTTCGGCCCGTTTCCAAGCTGTTTTTTGATACGCATCTGATGATTGCCGAGCCGGCACGCTATGCGGAGCCTTTCGTCAAGGCGGGCAGCGATTTGCTCACGTTCCATATCGAAGTCACCGACGAACCCATGGCCGTCATCGACCAGATTCGGTCGCTTGGCGTCAACGTCGGGATTACGCTCAATCCTTCGACGCCGGTCTCGGCGATTGCTGATGTCTTGCCTGCGGTGGATCTGGTTTTGGTCATGAGCGTCTGGCCCGGCTTTGGCGGCCAGAGTTTCATCGCGTCGTCGCTGGAAAAGCTTCGGGAACTGCGGCCGCTTTTGCGTCCGGATCAACGGCTCGAAATCGACGGCGGCATTGGTCTGGAGACGGCGGCGGCGGTCGCGGCGGAAGGTGCGGACACGCTCGTGGCGGGGTCGGCTATTTTCGGCCAGTCCGACCCCGTGGAAAGCATGGTCAAGCTTCATCGTCTTGCTCAAACGGCTTGGCCCGGCCCGGCGCAATCGTCATAGGCAACCCCATTATGAATTATCCGTTGGCAGCGGATTCGCCAGCATTGGGCCCCTCTTATCGGTATGTCATGGGGCCGTGACAGGACTCGTGTCTTGACCCGACTTCTGGGGCTCTCTTAGAATAGCACAGTTTGAGGGGGACGGATAATACAGACACCCGCAGGGGTTGCGCAAGTGGATATTTAACAAGCCCTTACGTTCACGGCGCCCGACCCTGACTGTACAAAAGGATTGAAACCATGATAGGACGTCGTCGCAGGTCTCAGACAGGCGCTCGCGTCGGCCAAGTCGTCGCTTGGTCATTGGTTGCTGCCATGCCGGTCTTGCTCGGCCAAGGTTGCCCGTTTGGCAACAACGTCATTCCCGTCTACCCAGCAGCCACGACCAATGGTGCGACAACCCCCTCCAGCAGTACGGGCAACTTTCCGCCCCAATTCCAGTTTCTTTCGCTGAAGGAAGATTACAAAGGTGAAGTGGGTGATGTCATCACGATCAGCTGGACGGATGACGACCCAGACAACAACGCTTCCATCCTCCTGCTCGTTGATCCGGATGGCACCATCGATAACGGTAATGAGATCATTCTTGCGTCCCGCAACGAAGACGACGATGGCGTCGGGGATACGTTCGATCTCGACACTACTTCGGTCGGCATGGTCCCGGGAACGTATCGGCTCATCGCCCGTGTCAGCGACGGTGTCAATGCCCAGGTAGCGGTGGTCGCGAAGGGGCGTCTGATCCTTTACGCTCAAGGCGTAGTCCCCGGCAATGTCTCCCCCACCATCCAGGTAACCAAGCCGACCTTGAACCTCGGCGTCTCCCAAGATGAACAGATCCCGATTGCTTATTGCGGAGCGGATCGGGACAACGGCGAAGGCGGCGTGACGCCGAACGCGATTATCATTCTCGATTATGACAACAATCCGCTCAACGACCTCGACCTCAACGCGGTAGACGCTGACACCACGCTGAACAACATCTGCCAAGGAATACTCCCCAAGACGATCGACGGCGCGATCATCTTGGACTGCAAAGACGATGATGATTGTGCCGACATTGAAACCCCCACCGACTATCCGTATACGGTTGACGTCGGTCAGATCCCGCCCCGTTCGAGCGGTGAGCCCTATTACGTGCGTGTGACGATGTGGGACCACACGAATCCGCCGGTTCACGCTTATGCGCCGGGAACCATCAGCATTGCAGCCATGGGTTCGGGCGTCGTCGATGTCGGCAACGTCGGACGAACGATCAGCGGAACCAAGTTCTATGGTTTCGACGCGGGCGGCGAGACGGGTTTCACGGGGACGGATATCGGCGACTTGGACGGTGACGGTGCGGATGATTTCGTGATTGTGGATCGCCTTGGCCGGCCTTACGAACTGGGTAACATCGGATTCGCACGTGTGGTCTACGGCTTGCCGGGCCAGAAGTTTGGTAGTGAGATCCCTGTCAACAGCATCAGCACCACGACGCGGGGCATTCAACTCCCGATGTGGAGTGATATCCGTAAGGTGGCGACGCGACATGGCCTCGGCACCGATGGCATTCCTGGACTGACTGGTACAGACGGGATTACCTCCGTCACACGGCTTGGTGACGTCACCGGTGACGAACGGCCGGAAATCTTGTTCGGGCTTCCCTTTGTTCGACAGTTTTGGGATTACAGCGATGATGACCCCTGCGACTGTACTTGTCCGGACGGGGATGATATCAAAGCGGAAGATTACAAATGCTATGGCGACGGTCTTCCAAATCCGTGGTCTACAAATTGTACTGAGAAACCTCACGAGTGGATGGGATCGTTTGATGATCGTGAGAGTTTGGCGAATGTAGGTTGCAGTAATGACGACAACTATCGACGCGAAAGCATTGATGGCGGCTATGTCGTCATGGTGGCCAGCTCACTCGACAACTCCGGCTCGTTGAGCATCGTCGACACCGACGCCAACACGGTCGGCTCCACCATTGGACTGAATTTAGTAGGACAACGAGTTGAGGGCACGAGTTCCGAATTCCAGTTTGCCGGCGCCCGCTGGCGAGGCCCTTGGTATGGGATTTATGACAACTTCGACTTGGATGATATCACCGGCGCGATTGTTGGAGGTGGCTTCGACTATACGATCGTCACCGACAACCGTTTCGGCGAAACAGTCAGCACGATGCCTGATATGGCGGATAGCCGGACAACTATTTCACCTCGCTATGGTCGAGACGTTCTGATATCGGCTCCCCAAGGCGCTCTAGGACGTGGTTCGATTTACTATTACTGGGGGCAAAACTTTGCCACCAAAGCAAGCGGAAATTGTAACTCCTTCCCCTACTACGGCGACTGTGATGGCTCCTGCGGCGAGGGGATTGGTCGCGAACTGTGGACTCCTCTTTATACGCGAATCCTCGGCGAACAAGACGGCGACTCGTTAGGCTATGCGGGTCCGGCAGGTGACTTCAACCTGGATGGTAGCCGGGACATTCTCTGCGGCGCGCCGGGTGCCGACCGGAACGGCGTAAGCGGGGGCGGTATTATCTACATTCTGTTCGGTCGGCGCGACTTTACTGGCTACGATCTGAGCGACACGACGATCAATCCGCCGCGTATGGAAATTCACGGCACCTTCTCGGGCGACCAGTTTGGTGCGGTGCAAACGCTTGTCGGCGACGTCAATCAAGATGGTTTGCACGATATCGGCTTTGCTTCGCCGACGGCTGATGGGCCTGGCGGACAAGATGCTGGTTTCGTCGGTATTGTCTTCGGTGGCCGAATGATCACCGGGGAGAACGTCTTCAACGTCAGTCAGGTAGCGACGTCACAACTGCCGGGAACACAGATCTACGGCACGCAGTCGGGTGGACGTGCGGGAACGATCATCAACAATGCAGGCGACTTCAATGCGGATGGCACGGACGACTTCCTGGTGGTCGCCCCCAACGAAACGCGTGTGGTAGACAGTCAAACGCGACGCGGTGTGGCCTACCTAATCTTCGGCGGTGCCCACCTTCAAAACGGTGTTTTCGACTTCAGTCAAGTGAGTACACCTGAATTGCCCGGCGCGGTTTTCGTGAGCCCATACGAGGTCGGTACGGCTGATGAAGCCCCCATCGACTTCGCGGGGGCGGCGGGCGACGTGAACGATGACGGTTTTGACGACATCTTGATCGGCGTCAGCACGGCTGACTTCGTGAACCCGCTCGAACCGAGTCAACGGCGTACTGATGCGGGCGAGATGTACTTGATTTACGGCAACAACACCGGCACGAATACGCTGGGCAGCTAGAGTCCGCAAACGCAACGGCCTGTTTTCGGCAACGGTCCGAATTCCGGTTCACCGTTGGGCCATCGCGCGACAACCTCTTTACGATCAGGCACCGGCAGGCGTCGTCTTGCCGGTGCTTTTTTTCGTGATGGACGAGCGTTTATGATGCGACGTTTGCACACACCTTGACATCACACCGCCTCCAAGGCATGTTGGGATCTGTTCAACTTGCCGCACCGACTCACCGCGGCACCGCTTTGAGGAGAGATTTCGCGTCATGGAACTCGTCTGCAGAAAATCTCGATTGGCAGGCTGTGCCGAAATCCCCGGATCCAAATCCCACACGATCCGGGCGGTCGCGATCGCCTCGCTGGCTGAGGGCGAAAGTGTCATTCACTCGCCGCTCATCTCGGCTGACGCCACCGCGGCTATCAGGGCCTATCGAGCCCTTGGCGCTCGCATCGACTTGGGCGATGAGGTGTGGCGTGTTCAGGGAACGGGCGGTCAACTGACACCTCCACGTGAGGAAATCGACGTCGGAAACTCCGGTACGACGCTGCGCATCGCCATGGCCTCCGCCGCCCTCCTGGCCAACGGCTCCGCCCTCTTCACGGGCGACGATCAGATCCAGTCGCGGCCGATCGGTCCGCTGGCCAAGTCACTCAACGACCTGGGGGCGTCGGTCGTGAGTCTGCACAACAATGGTTGTGCTCCCGTCAAGGTGACGGGCCGATTACGAGGTGGGCATACCTCGATCGAAGCGGTCACCAGCCAATACCTCAGTAGTCTGCTCATCAATGTGCCGATGGCGGAAAACGACACGGTGATCGAGGTGCCGTTATTGAACGAGCAGCCTTATGTCTACATCACGCTGGATTGGTTGAAACGTAGTGGGATCCAACTCGCGCGTGATGAACTACGGTCGTTTCGCATACCGGGCGGGCAACGACACCGAGCCCTTGACGTGCGGGTGCCGGCGGACTTTTCCTCGGCCACCTTTTTTCTCGTGGCCGGTGCTTTGGGCGACAACGACGTCGTGTCGCGCGGCTTGGACATGACGGATACGCAGGGCGACAAAGCGGTGGTCGATTATCTCCGCCAAATGGGTGCCACGATCGACATTCAACCGGAAGGCATTCGCGTCCAACCCGGCTCACTGATTGGCTGTGAGCTCGATTTGAACGCGACGCCGGATGCCTTACCGATGATGGCGGTCGTCGGTTGCTTTGCGGAAGGACGGACGAAACTCGTCAACGTGCCTCAGGCTCGCCTCAAGGAGACGGACCGCATTGCCGTCATGGCAACGGAGCTGACCAAGATGGGAGCCCGCATCCGTGAGCAACCTGACGGACTCATCATTGAGCGGAGCGATCTCCATGCTGCCGAAGTCAACGGGCACTTCGACCACCGCGTGGTGATGGCTTTGGCGATCGCGGGTTGTGCGATCGAAGGCGAAACCCGCATCCAAACCGCTGAAGCCATCCATGTAACGTTCCCCACTTTCGTGGACTGCTTGACGAAGCTTGGCGCAGATTTGCGTTGTGGCACAACCTCATGATTGGACCCATTTGAATCGATTTGTCGCGGATTGAAAATGCCACCTTCGCAATGCACCGAACTTATCGTCGTCCGCCATGGTGAGACCGTCTGGAACGTCCAAGGACGCCTTCAAGGGCACCTCGACAGTGACCTTACAACGCTGGGTTGCCGACAGGCTGACGCTACCGCGAAACGGTTAGCCCGCGAAACGTTTCATGTGCTCTACAGTAGTGACTTGGGGCGGGCCTACCGCACGGCTGAACGGGTGGCTCAACAAACCGGACACGCCATCATCACGGATCGCCGGCTTCGTGAACGGAATCTTGGCATCTTTCAGGGCTTGACCTACGAGGAGATTCGGTCCCGATTTTCGCAAGAATACGAGCCCTTCAAAGCGCGCCACCCGAACCACGCCATGCCTCAAGGCGAAAGCGCCTGCCAACAGTATCATCGGATTGTTGAATGCGTGAAGGAGATGACGCACCGACACAAGGGACAACGCGTTGTGCTGGTGACGCATGGCGGCGTGCTCGGTATATTGTTCCGCCATGCGCTGAACATCCCGCTATCCGCTCCGCGCAGCTATAAGCTGTACAACGCCAGTATCAATACCTTTTTCATCGAAGGTCACACCTGGACGCTCGGCTCGTGGGGCGACACACTCCACCTCGACGGCCTTGCCTCGCTGGATGACGGGGCGGATACAAATGGTTTGCTGCACGTGTTGCCCTAAGGAGGACCGCCTTTTTGGGGTCCGCAACCCAAGCGTTTCAGCCGCCGGAAACATGCTCGCGAAATGCACGCCTCTTCCGCCGTAAGAATCCAAGACTCGCGATAATTCATTATCGACCCACGCGCTGGTTTTTAACTTGACCTATGACGTGAGGGGGGACGGCTCCTCGTTGCATGAATGCAACACGACACGATGATTGTTCAATGACCTGTAAGTTTATATTTGAAAAAAGTTTAAGCCGTTTTTTACTCCTGATATGTGGCTTGAGGTCATCGCCGACTGTTCCTGTGAAAAACAAGGGCCATGCGATCTAAACTCTTGTTTTTCATGCGCTTGCGAATTTGAGAAAAAACAGGAGTTGCAAATGGTCCGGGAAATGTATAGAATGCAGCAAGGACGCGGTGCCTAGATGGACTAGATGGAGCGGCGGAGGAGAAAGTCGGCACCCATCGGGGCTTCCTGGGCGCGGTGTGACGTTGTTCAACGGGCCCGGGTCAATTTATGGGCGTGATTGCTTCGTTCGTCGAACGGCACATCTGATCAACGTTGTTTTTGCGTTGAACTGAGCCCAGATATTTTCGGGATGCGGAGTTGTTGTCACGTGATCTTTCTGGTCGTGACAGCGATCGTGTGTTTGAAGATGAAGAATCGGGTAAATACAGCCGCCCATTCGGCGGCCGTGTGGACGAAGTTGGTCGATAAGATATAATTGTAAAGGTGAACGAGTCTCGCTTCGATATACGTGAGGGGAATTACCCCCAACAATAATTCAATAGTCTTCCACTCGCTGCGGCACCCTTGACCGCGCCAATATTTACGGGGTGCCGCACGCCTTTTTTATGGGCCCTTTGTCTTTCTGCACCCGCGCCAACGGATAGAAGTGTGCGTTTGTAGGGCAAATATTGCCTCCTGTTTTGACATACCGCTTCCAAGCAAAGTGGTGCAGAATACCCCGCGAGACAATAGGATATGGAACGATGGGAGACTACTTCGATTGGATGTGACCTGACATTACCGGCCCCACCGTGTCGTTCGTAACGCCATCGGTCGTTCATAACGTCATCGAATGCGTCCACAAGATCACTGCAGCCGCCCCCCTTATACTCCACGCCGCTCTCTTTGCGGAACCCGGTTTTAACGCTTGTCCAACGCGTGCCAAAGATCGCGATTGGAGCGTCTTGTCACGTTGCCATTGTCGCAAAAGGATGGCATTTTCTAAACTGGCCGACCCTCCTATCATGAGATATCGAATCGTTAGGCTCGTTGCCTTGCCATTTGACCGGACTGGACGCTTGAACATCGAGCACCCTTGGGGTGGAGTGAAAATCCGCAGCTGGACGCTGTCTTACGTTCGCCAATAGACAAAGATTGACAACCGCCAAAACGACCGTAGGCTTTGTGATTGGTTGTTCCAGTAGATCATGACCATAGTCGAGGATAAATCGAATCATGAAAAATACAGCTACACTCAAGCTTGGTAACGCGGTTTACCACTTACCCGTGGTGGTGGGTTCGGAAAACGAGGTCGGCATCGACATCAGCAAATTTCGATCGGAGTCCGGCGCCATCACTCTGGACGATGGTTATGCCAACACAGGCTCGTGCCTCAGTGAAATCACGTACATCAACGGGGAGCAGGGCATTTTGCGTTACCGCGGCTACCCCATCCAGCAACTGGCGGAAAATTCGACGTTCATAGAGACCGCTTATCTACTCATCTTTGGTGAGCTGCCGACGTCTGACCAGTTACTCGATTTCCGTATCAAACTCACGGAGCACGAATTTATTCACGAAGACATGCGGCACCACTTTGAGGGCTTTCCGCCCAATGCTCACCCCATGGCTATCCTGTCCGCGATGATCAATGCCCTGGGGTGTTACCAGCCCAAATTCACCCAGCCCGAGGATGACGACAATTTCAGTGACGCAGCGGCTCGCCTTATGAGCAAAGTGCGCACCATTGCGGCCGCCAGCTATAAGAAGTCTTTGGGGCAACCTTGGATCTATCCCCGGCCTGATTTGCCCTACGTCTCCAACTTTTTGCACATGATGTTTAGCAAGCCGAACCACCAGTACGAGGCTCCGCCGGAGGTAGTTAAGGCGATGAATCAAATCTTCGTCTTGCATGCCGATCACGAACAGAATTGTTCGACTTCAACCGTCCGTATGGTCGGCTCCAGTCGGGCCAATCTCTTCGCGTCGGTGTCCGCGGGCGTGTGTGCGCTGTGGGGAAGGCTGCACGGCGGCGCCAACCAGGCGGTCGTCCAAATGTTGACACGCATCTTCGAGAGTGGCGAGCCGGTCGGGAACTACATCGCCAAGGTTAAACAAAAGGACTCCGACACGCGCTTGATGGGGTTCGGCCATCGCGTCTACAAGAACTATGATCCTCGTGCGGAAATTCTCAAGACATCGTGCGATAAGGTGCTGAAAGCGTTGGGGATTCAAGATCCATTGCTCGACATTGCTCAAGAACTTGAAGCGGCGGCCCTGAGTGACGATTACTTCATCGAGCGAAAGCTTTATCCGAATGTCGATTTCTATAGCGGGATCATCCTGCGTGCGATTGGATTTCCGCTGAACATGTTCACGGTCATGTTTGCCATCGGACGTATGCCCGGCTGGATTGCCAACTGGCGTGAGGTTCACCTGAACCCGAACTCGCGCATCTATCGGCCACGGCAAATCTACACCGGCCCGACGTCGCGCGACTATGTGCCGTTGGAGAAGCGTGGATAAATACGAAACGGGACGAACGGCTGCGTCCTAAAGAACCGTTGGATCCATCATGCGGTGTTTGCTTTCGGTCACTGTGTTGTTGGGGCTTGCTGGTTGCCACGGGGTCAGCGTAAACGTGGATTGCCGGCTAAGCCGAAACAACACCCCGTGGCGGTTTCTCGACGGTCCGAGCTATGTCATCCGGGGTCCGGACGAGACGACAGAAGCGTCACTGGCATTCCAGGAGTTTTCCGACATGTGGGAGCGTGTCTTACGCGAAGAACGCCCCGCACTGAAACGTGTCGCGATTGGCCAACCGGCCGCCTTGACGATGACATTGGTGTACAACGTCTACGACCTCGGCACTGGGGTGGCGTCCTATCCAGTGTATGGCTACCGCCACTTTGGCTATTCCTCGTACCACACCGGGGCGTACTACCGCGGGAGTTCCTATGGTTTCGTAGGAACCCAGGTGGAAACCGTGCATCTTGGCTACGCAAGGACGCTGTTTGTCTCGGCGTGGGTAACGGATGCCTCCCGACCTGCGGGGCAACAGGTCGTTTGGGAAGGTGCGTGCGACAGTGCGGGCCATGAAAACAGCCTCAAGATCATCATGCCTTATCTGATGATTGCCCTTGGACCTTACTATGGCCAGGCCACGGACCGACCTGAGAGAATTCGTATTGAACGGACGGATGAGAGGGTCGAACAACTCCGCTATTCGGTCGTTGCGACAACTGCACCGTCGCCGTGAAGTGCAGGTCGCTGTTTGAACTTTGAACCCAAGCGGGCGCATGTTTGCCTTGGTCCATCACATGCCGCTACCATAAGCTGTGCGTTTGCCCCATTGCCGGGAAATATCCAGCGTGACAGGCTCGAAACGAAGCTTGTAGGAATCGATTCTTACCCGGGACAGTACCGCCCTTCGTGCCGCGGCACGAATGGCGATTCTGCTTGGGGATTGTTGTAGTGTGACACTACTTTTGAACGTGATTTGCGTTCATACTTGAGGTACGCTTGCATGACAGCAGAGACAACCCATCCAACGTCGGATTATGCCGCCGTCCGCGCATCGGATCCTGAGTTGTATTCCATCCTGGTCGCGGAGGAGCAGCGTCAAGCCAACTGCCTGGAACTGATTGCGTCAGAGAATCACGTCTCACGAGCCGTCCGGGAAGCCGTCGGTTCGGTTCTGACCAATAAATATGCTGAGGGTTATCCCGGCCGACGATACTATGGCGGCTGCAAACATGTGGATGAGGCGGAAGAGCTCGCTCGCGAACGGGTCAAAACGCTTTTTGGCTGCGAGCATGTCAACGTTCAGCCGCATTCGGGTAGTCAAGCCAACATGGCGGTGTACATGGCCGTCCTCGAGCCAGGCGATACGATCCTGTCGCTGGATCTCGCGCACGGCGGACACTTGAGCCACGGGCTGAAGGCGAATTTCACGGGTCGGTTGTACAACATTGTCCATTACCAAGTGAGCCGTGAGACGGAAACGTTCGACTTCGACGAAATTCGTCGGCTCGCCCACGAACACAAGCCCAAAATGATCGTCACAGGCGCATCGGCTTATCCCCGCGTCATCGACTTCGAGGCGTTTACGCGTATCGCGAAGGAGGTCGGAGCTTATCATATGGCCGACATCGCGCACATTGCCGGGATGGTCGCGGTGGGTCTGCACCCATCGCCGGTGCCGCACGCAGACTTCGTCACGTCCACCGTGCACAAGACGTTGCGCGGTCCACGATCCGGCCTAATTATGTGCAAAGCCGAATATGCGAAGATCGTGGATTCGCGGATTTTCCCCGGCATCCAAGGCGGACCTTTGATGCATGTCATCGCGGGTAAGGCCGTCGCTTTCGGTGAATGCCTCCAACCCGGCTTCAAGGCGTATCAACAACAGCTCCTGGATAATGCTCAGGCGTTGGCCACGGCTTTGCAGAAACGTGGCTACCGTCTTGTTTCGGGCGGTACCGACAACCACCTCATGCTGGTCGATCTACGGCAAGTGCATGCGGAGATCACCGGCAAGCAGGCTGAGTCCTGGCTGGAGAATGCTGGCATTATCGTCAACAAGAACATGATCCCATTCGACGAGCGTAAGCCTACAGAGACGTCGGGACTGCGGATCGGTACGCCGGCGGTGTCAACGCGAGGGCTTGGTGCCGTGGAAATGGATACGGTTGCTGAGTTCATCCACAACGTGCTTGCCGCCCGGGGTAGCGATGAGGTGACCGCCAGCATCCGTGAGCAGGTCCTTGATCTGTGCAAACACTTCCCTCTTCCAGAGTAGAACCAACCGAGTGCTTGCGAAGTGAATCGAACGTGAGAAAAGGATACGTACAGCAAGGAACAACGATGTCGCGGTCAGCGATTGGATGCGCGCTGCTGTGGGCGTCGGTCAGCTTATTCAGTTTAGCTGGCTGCACCGGGCGCGGATCGGTCGCCATGGTCCCGTTCATGCGATCGGATCTACAACCTCAGGAGGTGCTCGTTCAGCGTGTGCCGATCAACGAAGCCTACTATTCGGTCGACGATCAAGGCGAAATCACGGTCGCATTGCGCTATCATGCGAAGTCGTTGCTGAACAAGACGTTCGATGTCGATTGGCAGATGTCGATCGTACTGGGGAGTCTGCCGGCGGGTAGTCAGAAGCTTTATCGCATGAGCAATCGAACGGGCCGTATCGCGCAGTCGCACATGAGCAACTCTCGGCGCGGCGAGTCACTCACGGGGATTGTCGTCCTGCATGCCCCGAAGAACGGTCGACTCAAGGGACGGTTTCATGCAAACATGCGTCTGCAGCAATTTGGGGTGCTGACGGGCTGGTCGCCCGCACTCTATCGTGCCCCCATGGTCATCACGGTGGGGGAATTTGAAGCAATCGAAAACTTCGAACGTGCTCAGCAAATCCGAGCGCACACCGAACCCGAGGGGCTCGAACGAACCCTGAAACGAAGCGACAAGCAGTCAACCGCGCCGTCTCGTGCCGCCACTACCGTCCCCGGAGGATAAGTCCTCAACAAAAAACCGAGGATCGTAACGTCGGTCTTTTTCGAGGCAAGCAGGTAACCACCGCCGAATCACATCGCGGGCAGGGTTTCGATTTCGATGGGTGCCTTTGTGTCGCCGTCAGCGAGCCAGACGAACGATGAATACCCGTTCGAGCTCCTTGGGATCGCAACGGTGGTGGACGATCGCGTCATACAGCAGTGGGTTCTTCTTATCCTGCCGAAGCTCCACGATTTGACCCATCACCAACGAGCACGGCAGCCGAGGATCACGATCATCCGATGTCACCAGGTCATTGACACGAATCGCTTCGCTTTGCACGAATCGCGCGTCAATATCACGAATTCGCATCTGCCCCTTCCCGATTCCCTGCAGCGCAAAATCGGCTTTTTTGCTGGAATCGTTCAGGTCTGCCACCGGCAAATACCGCTGAGCGTGGGGATCGGCTTGGACGACATGCACACGCATGGCCTTATTGGCGACCGGATCACTCAGCAACACGACACGCGACGTATGAGATGCAGTCTGTTCGACAAGCCCGATGAGCGTCTGACGCGCCAAGACGGCTAGATTATCTTGCACGCCCTGTTGGGCACCCACCGCGACATCGAGGAAGGAAGCAACCCAATCACCTTTTCGGACGCGATGTTGGGATCCCTGGCTCAATGACAGCGACTCCCGTCCCTGGGCGGCGTCATACGCAATCACCCGTGCGGGAATTAAGTTCGCTTCAACCGGCAAGCCATCCAACCCGCGAATCGCGGTCAACTCTTCAACGGTGGCCTCCAGTTGGATCACTTGTTGCTGAAGGACGGTGTGGGCATTCTGTAAGGCTTGAAACTGCTCGGCCAGTGCCTCAGCTTCATCACTCGCCCCCACCGTTTTGCGCAGCGATCGGCCTCCGTCGGCGACGTGTTCAGCAGCCCGCTTGACGGCATACTGCGGCAACGCTGTCAGTTGGGTCATACTCCGCGCTGGGCGGAACAGATCGCGAGGCAAAAAAAGGCACGTCAACGATACAGCCATCAAAACGGCAAACACCGTTTTGGAGGACGGACGGCGGAATCGGTAGTAATGCATTCGTTCGCGTCCTGCTGAGACTGACTCTGATACCGCTGCCCCAACCCTGAATACGCTGCGAGCTTGAAACGCGGGCGTGTTGCGACGTGCGTGGCTTACACGCTGCTACGTGGCTTGCGCACTGCTACATATCGTCCTCGTCGGACTCCATCGTCTCGGCCCAGTCATTCAGATGCTCTAGAAAAATGCTGGTTCCCCGGGCAACACAAGCCAATGGATCATCCACGACACGGACATTCAAGCCGACCGTCTGGCTGAGCACTTTGTCGAGACCCCGTAGTAAAGCCCCGCCGCCCGCGAGATAGATACCATCCTCAACCAAGTCAGCGGACAACTCAGGTTCAGCCTTCTCGAGCGTTCGCACCACCGCTTCGACGATCAAACCCACAGGTTCTTTCAGGGCATCGCGCACCTCTTCGCTGCTGATAATGGTTTTTCGAGGTAGCCCACTGATCATGTCGCGACCACGAACCTCCATGGTCATCTCGTTGTCAATTTCCGCGGCGGAACCGATCTCGATCTTGATCCGCTCGGCCATCTGCGGGCCGATCATGAGATTGTAGGTCCGCTTGAGGTACTGAATGATGGCGTCGTCCATATCGTCACCGGCGACGCGAATCGACTCGCACGTGCTGATGTCGGCCAACGACAAAATCGCAACCTCCGTGGTTCCTCCGCCAATATCGATAATCATGGATGCGCGGGGCTCAGCGACGGGGAGACCGGCGCCGATCGCAGCCGCTTTCGGCTCAGGCACAAGATACACACGCCGTGCCCCTGCCCGCTCGGCCGAGTTATAGACCGCTCGTTTCTCGACGGCGGTGATTCCTGATGGGACCGCAATGACCACCCGCGGCATGACAAATGAACGCCGTCCGTGCACCTTGCGGATGAAGTAGCCCAACATGGCCTCGGTGATATCGAAATCCGCAATGACGCCATCCATCAAAGGACGAATGGCCGTGATTGTACCCGGCGTCTTGCCGATCATTTCCTTGGCCACCAAGCCCACCGCGTTACCATTGTTCAACACACGGTTGGTCCCCTTCTTGACCGCGACGACCGAAGGTTCATTCAGGACGATCCCTTGCCCCCGAACGCACACCAACGTGTTACACGTGCCCAGGTCGATTCCCATGTCAACACTGAACAGGCCGAGTAGGGAGTTGAAGATCACAAGGTCACCCTTCTTCCATACGATAAGGCAAGTTGCCTTTTTGTGTAGCGGATCCGAAAAACCGGTAGAAATAAAAGCTTTTTATCTACGAAACCCACGACGACAAAATTTTTAATACGCTAAACCGGATACACGGCACAAATACGCAAACATTCCCCGACACTTGGGCCTTCGGCATCCGCGTTGTGTCGCCGGGAACGCTATTGATGATTGTTGACGTTTGGCGGCAGCCGTGGCGGCTCGGATTGTATCACCAGTCCCGCCTGGTGGCGAGGGGGCATACATATGGGGTTCGTGTTTTTCCGCTTTTTCCTCGGCCCAAACGCAAACCGCGTGTGCACCAAGGGACGGCATGAATCCACCGCATAACCTGTGAGTTTTCCCTCGAAACGACGCTAAGCTGCGTGGAGACAATAGGGAGCGTAGCCACTGAAAATATTTTGACAACTACGACAAAACGAATGTCCACCCACAAAGAACCGATGGGGATTACGATTACAGACAGGACGCTTTCGCGCCATCCAAGACACACTCAACAAGACGTTTCTAGCATTTTGAAAATCTTGTCGCTGCAGGGCAAGAAGGAACCAATAGCCTAGATCGGAATCTTAGACGCCACCGACTGGCCACAAGGACCCGAAGAACTGGTAAGACCGTACCGAGATAAAAACGATACCGAGCAGAAGTACTACCGCTGCGATGATAAGGAGTGTTGTGTAAAGTTCGTCGGGGGGAGCAACCTGAGGAACATTTGTCTTCTGCTGAGCCATTCCTACACTCTCCTCACCCAATCGCCCAAACCGATATCCCCTCGTCGCCGTTATTTTTCAATCCCATTCGCCTGGAGCGGTGCCGCTCAAATCCTACTTCTGGGCAAGGAAGCTGGTTTCGTCGATCACCTCATCGCCCGTGCGAATACGCTTGCCGGACTCCAGTTTGATTCTGCCCACCGCTTCGTTGGGCGTGATGTTGGAAGTCACCTCAAGGTCGCAAATATATTCCTTGTCCCGCAAGACAACCAGAAGCACACCTTGCTCCAAGCCAGAGGCACTGCCGGCACTGATCGTCGCCAGCTGTCCGTTGACGTCGGTCACCTGGCATCGAACCGGACTCGTCGCAACCGGCGCGATGGCTTGAGCCGACGGCGTCGGCGTGACCGTCACGATCTCACCCGCCTTGCCCATATTCAATGAACGCCGAAGCTGCTCATTCTCCTTACTGATCGTCGTAATGACCTGCTCTTTCTGGTTCAATTGCTGGCTCATCACGACAATCTGCGCCGTGAGCTCTCTCATCCGGGTGTTGAGATCGTTGTTCTCCGTCCGCACCCGGCGTTCGTTTTCGAGGGCTTTCTCTTTGGCATCCGTGAGAACGGACAACGCCCCCGACTTGACGGCCATCTCGCCGGTGAGTACCTGGGCAGAGGTCTCCCAGCCAGCGCGGCGGCGATCAAGCTCGGCGGTGGTCTGTGTCAGCTCAGCGATACGCTGTTCCAGCTCGTCAATTCGCTTTTGTGACTCAAGGAGCCGCCGATGCTCCTCATCACGCAACTGCTTGAAGTGACCTGTCTCCGAAGCAGCAATGGCTAATACGCTACGCTCGTTGGCGTAGGCCGACTCGGCGTGATCGCTCCAGTCTTCTGCTAGCTTCCGCCAGTTATTGGTCTGAGCCGCGAACTGAATCGCCATCGGCGTGAAGATAAGGGCGAACAAACAGACCAGAATCACGAACACCTTCGTTGTGGTCGTCAACGGCAGGCTCCTACTTTCATGCTAAGTTCACTTAATGACCCTCCCCGCTCCTCTACACCCATTTGGAGGGTCTTGCTGGCTATTCGCGGGCCTCTCCCTGCCCACGTCCCGGACAACTTTGGCCCTTGTGGGTGTCGCCGGCGAATAGACCGACGCTTCATTCGCGGCTTGCGCCAAGCCAGCTCTGCTGGTAGGTCCGGTCGGAGTGAACGACTACTCCTTATCAACTACTGGTCCTTGACTCATGACTATAACGGAACGTCGGCGGTTTGCAAGTCCAGATTTCCGAGAAGCTGACACCCACCCACAAGCTGCTGATCGAATGGGCTCGGCCCGCCCATCAGCCCGGCAGTCTTGACCGCGTCACCGACCTGAGGTTGAATGGATGCCAAGAAAGGACCCGCGCCCAAAACAAATGACACCGGTAGACTCGTCCGGAATGTGCTTTGACGTTCCTGGCGACGCGGGTACCAGCGTGCGACCGCCCAGAATATGGTGGGCGATGATCGTCGCAGAATATTTCGGTCACAGGCCTCCTCGCGGATTCAAGAAGGGTCGGCTCGCGCGAGCCTAGGAGTCACCGATGCCCCATTTCTCGTCGATTCAACGTTGCCGATTCTCGTCGGCTTCTCGTACGACCGTTCTGTTCATGGCTGCAGTCACGGTGCTGTCCGTGTCTGCGGGATCTGTGCCCGCTGCATCTCCACCTTTGGCGAGGAGGCCGCTGGCGGCAGTGGGCGCCAAAGTCGATTGGCAGCTGGATCTACACCTGCGACAAACGGTCTCCATCAAGTCCTTCCGCCTCGTTGGGGGCTACCTCTTGGTGCTTACCTCCGACGGAGGCGTTCGCGCCATCGATGCCGCCACGGGCCGGCTTGCGTGGACCCGATGGCTGGCTGAACCTGGCGATGTCCTCCGCCCCCCCGTCGCTTGCCCTTCCGCCGCCTTCGACACCTTCGTTTTCACACGTGCGCATGACGTGCTCTTGATCGACGCCAAGCGCGGGCTTGAAACTGGACGCATCGAGCTGGAGGAGACGGGTATCGGTTCCGCTGCCGCTTCGTCTGAGATGCTTTTTGTTACGGCCCCCGATCATCGTATCCAAACGTACCGGATCAAGGACGGCATGGGGATGAAGGCTGTCAGAACTGTCGGATCACTGCATCTCGATCCGCTGTACCTTGCCGACAAGGACTTGTTGATCGTCGCTGACGGTAGTGGCTTGGTGGCCGGCATCACAGGCGCCGACCTTACGAAACGTTTCGCCAAGCATTTCCCCTACGAAGCCAGGGGGGGGTTGGCCGTTCACGGTGACACGCTTTATTTCGCGACCGGCGAACCCACGCTCTACGGGCTGGACTGCGAAACGGGGGCGACGGTTTTGGAATATCGGCTGCGCAAACCGCCGGCCGGTGGCCCGGTCGTCACATCAACGAGCATTTTTCAATCGATGCGGTTCGGAGGCGTACAGCGAATCGGCGTCGATATGGAGTGGCCGAACTGGTATGTCGAGGAAGCTAAACAGTTTCTCGCCGAGTGGCCCGGGCAGGTCGTGTTGCTGCGCCACGACGGCAAGATCATGCTTGTAAGACAAGAAACTGGCGAAAAGCAGGCCGTCGTCGATGTCGGTCCAATCGCACGCGGCGTTCACAACGTCTGGACCGACGCAGTGATGGTTGTATCGCAAAGGGGCCACGTCCGGTGCATCCGCCCGA